>JAAUXU010086944.1_pt1 | contig 19540 bp, 22 predicted proteins | sample 7278151 | NCBI WGS metagenome assembly JAAUXU01 (sample SAMN14350113, study PRJNA611818) | marine sediment metagenome | isolation source: surface marine sediment (1.8m) | place: French Polynesia: Moorea | collected 2018-08 | reverse complement strand
GGGCCTTGCTGTGCTCAGGTGCTTGAGTTGTTGTCTACTATCCCTATCACTTCCCGTATGCTCTGACCGAGGCAGTGGCGGCTGTGGGCAGAATTTTTCTGGAAGTTGGCATTGGAATAACACCATGAAATGACTGATGGTGCTTGACTTTTGGATTTTTTGCTTTCTTGGCCCCAACTACCAGTGTGAAACAGAAACTTTCATTTGAAAAATGTCCAGATGCAGTTGGTTGAGCTTGCCTTCTGTAATCAGGGATTTCTGGACCCACTGATTTGCTAAGCCACTCTTGGACCCAAATCTGGGCCCAGACCCAAACAAATGGAAGCACAAGTCCTGCCGATTCATTGTACGTCTGATCTAAGGGGTTCATGCGTCTGCATTGTCGAGTGATGAAAGGACCAAAAAATCAACTTTTCCTTTATGATATAGAGAGATTTCCTTAAATAACTTTAGTGCATTGCTGAGAGGCATGTTGAGTGCTGAGTCAGAAATTTCTTCCTGCGAGTGATAATCCTCCGTGAGCGGTCTCTTGTAAGCAGTCCCTCACGAGCCATCTCAGCGTTATGAATACTTTTGAACTCTCTTTTTGCACCTTTGAGCTTCTGATGCGTGGTATTTGCTAAATATTAACGACGCATACTGTAGTATCATTTGTACTCGACTTGGCCTTGACTGCACGGATGATATAGCAATGATCCAAGTTCTGTCAAGTCCTGAGAGGGTACATATGAGTACACATTATGCGTCGTTTCACGCACGATTTTCGGAATACCGGTATGTCACCGGTTTCAAAGGGTGTGTGGAGGGAAATATAGTGCAAGAATAGTTCCCGCCAGACAAGAGATAGGCAGGGAAATATTCTCAAAATCATGCGTTAAAATATAGCAGATGATTTTCAAGTGTGCAGTGACTGAGCACTTGAAACTCGACAATTGTCATGACATATATTTTATTTGACAGTGTGTCTTGTTCAGAAATTTCAAGAAAAGTGCGATTCTCGAGGTGTTGCGAACACTTTTGAGCCTGACTGTACATATGTGACGGAACCACGCCTGCTGCGTCAGGGGTAGGCCTCGACGGGCAACCCCGTAGTCACTGTGGATAGGCCCCAAATGCAATGGACATCACGCAATGAAAATCTTTGCGTAATAACAGAAAAGTCATTGTAGCGTAGACGATGTTTCAAACTTGCCGCCTGTTATCCAGAAGGTTGAGTAACCTCAGTTACGTGGCGTATCGTAAGCAGTCAGGACAATGGTTTTCGCAGTACTCTGAGCAGCATCTAACCCCTCGCGTGAAAAGGACAAAAAACATTGTCGGGATGGGTAAGAAGAACAAGCGCATCCAGCACTCAGCCTTCAAAACATTTTTTCCATGGAGATCAAAAAATTGCTATTTGATCATGTCACGGTGAGAGATTTAAGGGATAAGCAATGGTCAAGTCGGGGAAGTACTGCAGCACGAGGTACACAATGGGTGTACAACATGAGCTACGCGACGTGTGAGATATTTTGCTCTACGACCACAGCTTAGTGAGTTGTAAAGCTTCTGCTTAACAAAGAGAGTTGCTATCATGCTTGGAAGGGATGACCAGAGAGACACTATACTAAAAAAGGGCAGACACCCGAAGCTCTCGCTGCACGTGCTCTGGGCCGAGAACATGGCGCACACCTCAGTGGGCCGGGTGCCGCTCCGTGGTGCCAAATAATGGCGGCCACGTTGAAAACTGTTAGTAATAGCAAGCGTCATCAAGACATAAATGTTAAAACAGTCTCGTTCGGTTGTTTTTTTACTGAGCAGTCACACGTAGAGACATTTGGTCTTACACTTTTGGGGACTCCGACTGCACTCTGACGTCAAAGAAGCAGCGTCATAATTGCCATAATCCCCAAAGCACTGCGCTCTCTTACGAGCTCGGCGTTAGTACTGACGTTACCGGGCATAAGCACACAACAGATCCTTGCTCTCATCAACAGGAAGTGTCTTACTACGCGTTATCGCCCGGCTTACAACTTACTGCACTCCCACGTACGCTTTACAGGGGGTGGGGAAAGTGGAGAAAGCATTTTCTGAGCAATGTTGACGAGTCCAGGTACCGAGGAAAGCGCTGTTTGGTGTACTAAAAAGTGTCGTTGCGATTAGAAGCAATGGCAACAGCATCAGGGTTTCTCGCAGATCCACGTGGGGTACGGCATTGTTGACTTTTCTTGACTTTTTATTTCTCTTACATTTTGCTTTCAAACTCATTGTCGTGGTAGCGCAGACATACGTGCAATTCCAGGAGTCCAAAACAAGTTCAGGATATGACCGCTCTGATACAACTGACGAGTCTGATATAGCCAAGGAGATTTTTCCACCAGCCTGATTACCTGTACGTAGGGTACGCTGGCTTGAAGTGCTTACGTGTCAAACTTCAGCCTGAATCTCGAGCAGTGCAAGATGTATTAGACCAGGTTTTTCTTTTCGGGAAAGATAGCTCATCGGACACACACAGGGGTTATCGTTTTTTTTGCCGCTGCTTTGACTAATTAAGGGCGCCTCTATCAACCAAAATTTTCATGTTCTCAGTTTCCATTATGAAGTATCGTGTCTGCTGCTGATAAGAGAGCCTTCATCGTTGCTCTCTTGCTCGCGTGAGTCAAGACATGGCGCCATATGTTATACAATTAATATCATTAGCATCTATTTTTTTTGCACGTGAAGTCGCAATCGTCTCGATCGAAACAGGTCCACTTCGTAGCGTGGGGAACCGTAAGTGCATTTTCTACGTATTTTTTTTTACTTGGGCATTGTCACCTGGTTTACTCTTCATACATATGTGTGCACCTATTCCTGCACCACGTATATATATGCTGTTGCAAGTGGCCTTGGTCCAATCGGAAAGCGATGGAGAGGGCGATACTGGAGATTTTCACGTCGTCGTGACCACGCGTCTGCGTCGTGGTCACTTCTGCATTGTTGCGGTGGCAGGTGTCGGAGGGGTTCAGACGCAATTAGTGGGAGAGGTCGCACTTCCCATCCAAAAGCAACAGCTGATACAGTGGCCGTGCAACAATCTTTACTCATGGCTCGCACTTTAGGCAATGTCTGGGACCTCCGGGAGGACAGGAGCAACAGCAAACATCTTATGCAAGTCAGGACATCAACCAGGAAGGGTCACAAAAATGTTTACGGTTTTTTTGTGGGGGTAGAGGACTGCCACTTGAGCAGTCAGGACAGTCGACGGTGTCGCCCTCTGCGGGGAAAGTTTGTTTACGGTATGAAGTCCATTACAGCGACGCTCATCACCCTTTTTTCCACGTTCCTGGACATGCAACACGTGTAAGGGCAGAAATGGCGTTTCGTTCAACGTGGCACTTGATAAAGAAGGCCGGTGAATCCATTGATGGGAGAGAACAACTTGCAGAAAAATCAGTGCAAAAACCAATCGGCGCACGACGTAGAGATCAACCGCGAGTACTTGGTGATGAGGCAGCACCTACGTCCGTCCGACGTGCGTCATGGTGCTTGGCGTCTGGACACAGTCGATCCTAATGTGAGTTACACAAGACGTAATCCCCAGTAAAAGGGGAGTTACAGTTTGTTACTGAAATTTTCTTTCCTAGCAATCTTTTCCAGAAAAATCTACTTCTCAAAAATGTCACTGCTGGAGTCTAAGCGAAACCTCTCAACATATGGTTTCTCCTTCAGCTACGCTTCCTTCGCACAAAATCGCAAAAAAACAGCGAGCACATACGCCGAGGGAGGGGGCGCGCGCACAAATACACAGTGCAAATATCAACCGCTTAGTGGAGATAGCAAAAATAATTTGGCCACATCATCATGACGACAGCTTGGACAGAAATTATTGATGTGTCCGGCAAATCAAGTGACAACCGCGTACTGACCGAACTGTATTACTACGATTCTAATGGAATCTAGCTGACTGTAGCTAGCAGGAATAGTAAGCTAACAAGAGAGCCCTACTGCGAATTTCGTAGAGAAACCTTCCTCGAGTCAACTCAACAGCTTGAGAGAGAGGACGAGCCTGGCGGGCGGAAAAAAAGTATTTGCTACTACAGTATGAACGCTCTGCTGTGCGCAATCAATAGCTCCGACAGAGCTGTTGTCTCCAGAGCGAAGCAACGCTTGGGACTAGACTTTGACTACGTGTTGCGAATTGGGCAATCTTCGTGTGCTGCTCCGACCTGCAGAAAAGTCTAACTTGAACCCAAAGTGACATTTTGCTCGCCTCGAACGACCCCCCTCGTCGTCGTCGTCGCCATCGTCGCCGTCGCCGTCGCCGTCGCCGTCCTTCTCCTCCTGCCTCCTCGCTTTCCTGGCTGTGGCTGTGACGAGCCGCTGCCTCTTGACCGACGAGGAGGGCCAGGATCGCAGGGACGCGCGCGCGCACGTGCCCGCGCCCGCCCGCGCGTTGCCCCTAGGCCTCTCTTTCTCCTCGGCGATGGCGAAGCTGTCGCAGCCCTGATCCGCGCCGCCGATCGAGGCTTTGGCCAAGCTGTCGTCGGGGGCGAGAGCAAGGTTAAAAGACGACTCTTTCAGAAGCGGCGGAGAAGGAGGCAATCTACTATTACACTCGCGCGGCTGCTGCCGCGCCGCGGCTGCTTCTACTACGACTACACTTTCCAGGCACGAGGCATTTGCCAGGCGAGGCAGTAAATGCTGGCGCCCGGCGCGGCGTTGAGAGGCGCGGCGAGTGTAGTGTTCTCAGTAGCGCAGTAGGCACTCTTCTTCTTCTTCTTCTTCTTCTTCTTCTTCTTCTTCTACTACTTCTTCTTCTTCTTCTACTTCTAGGCAGCGAGGAGGGGGGGGAATGAGAGGACGACGACGGACGGCAGCCGAGGGAGGGGAAAAGATAGTACGTTTGAGGACTCGAACCACACAGCAAGGGAGAAAAATACTGGCAAAACAAGCCTCAAAAAAGAACGCAACAGCGAGTAGCCATCAAGGGGCATCGCCGGCGCTAAGAGAGATCGTGAATACGATCGATATTGTTGAAGAGAGGCATCCAAATCTCACTCACGCGCGCCCACGACGACAGCGGTGGTGCGACTCTTATAAGCTGAGAACTCCTTGTGCATCCTTAGAAGGCAGACGATCGGCGGCAGCAGCAAACCGAGGACCACTTTGCTCATTTTTCGTGTGATGCGAGGCATCTTCGGCGAAGACGGCGGAAACGCAAACTTGTTCTTTCTAGACATGGAGGAGGAACCGAAGCACCAACTTCAGCATCACGCGCAACCTCATCAGCCTCCTCCTACGCAGCATAGAAAGAAGTCCAGTTCCTCCTCCACCTCTTCCTACTCCGCCTCAGGTGCGGAGCCGGCGACCTCCTCCACGCAGGAAGGGTCGCCGACTCCGAAGAAGCATTGCCAGATCTGCACCGAAGACATAGTCAAGTTCAAGGGCCTCCACTACGGCGCCATGACCTGCTACAGCTGCCGCGCCTTCTTCAGACGGTGTCACTCTGCCGACAGAAAGGAACCGTTTAAGGCCTTATGCAAGAATAACGTGAGCAAATCTTATTTTACTCCTCATGGATCACTGTACCGTAGTTACGAGTCAGTTTCGCGGTGTAGCGAAACAAGTTTCTCATATTACGCTCTCAAGAGCCAGTAAGTGTAAGCCAGTATCAGTTTGCCGAGGACAGGATCGTAAAACAGCGCAGAACATAATATTTTACACGGATAAACTTACGCAAATATTCTTAATCGAGACATCACCAAGGCCTGCCAGAAGAAAACTGTCGGCTGTATAAGCCACGTCGTGACTAATTGCACAAATGCACACAGGAATGCAGCTCTCACGTATTGACTGATTTCACCCCTTATTCTTTCAGAGTCGGTGTCCCATCACTGTGAAGAACCGACGCAAGTGTCCCAAGTGTCGGTACGATCTCTGCTTGCGCGCTGGCATGCGACCTGACTTGGTGCTCTCCCAGGAGGAGAAGGAGACCAGGTTCAGGAAGTTCTACCAAAAGCGTGCATTAAACGGCAACAGCGGCAAGACCGCTTTCAAGTCGAGATCGAGAAGCAACAATTCGCCGTCGTCATCATCTACGATAACGACGACAACCTCAGTCGAAGCGAACAACGACCAGATGTCCTCGGAAAATTCGTCCAGCAGTCCCGCAACCTCTATTCCCACGATTAAGAAAGAGGAGGCCCAAACTACTACTTCCAGCCATTCGGATCTGACCAAGTTGCTGGCGGGCGATGTGAACCTGCAAGAGCTGTGCTTGGGAGAGATTGATAATATCCTAAAAAGTAGCGAGGAGCCGTCAGATCTCCTGCATGGAAAAGATATCATTCCAAGGTTGCTGCAACAACAGCAAGTGCTTCAGCAGCAGCAGCAGCAAGAAGAGCATCAACAGCTCCAGCAGCAGCAGCAGCAGCAAATACAGCAGCATCAGCACCAGCAGCAGCAACAGCAACAACAACAACAACAACAACAACAACAACAGGAACAACATCAAATGCAATTACAGGCTGCACTAAGGTTAAGTCAACAACAGCAGAGCGGTAACTACCTCAATAAGTCCTCCGCCTCCACCACGAGCAATGGCTTCAATGGCTTCCTGAACACTTCCTTCCAACAACAACATTTCCAGCAACACCTGAGGCAACAACAGCAACAAGAGACATCGGATGAAGAGCAGTTACTAATGGCTGCACTGGGAGAGACGCCTCCAGTAGCGACAACCACCCATAATAATGGCTTCGCATCTTCTTCGTCCCCAACATCGTCCTCAGCCTCCTACGTGACTCTCCAGCCCGCCGAACCGCCTCACTGGGGTATGCAGCCTTTGCAGCAGCAACAGAGGTTCGTCCTCAAGAAGCTATGAAGTTTGATAAAAAAATGCACCTGCATAGGGAGAGAGAAAATTTCGGCTAATTTGATTGATCATGGTATAGCCACCCCCGCCACTGTAGACATGATATGATGTATTTGTTCAGTGTGTGCGTGTTGCATGCGGTTTAGTCTCGTTGTCATCCACAGTTATCTGCCAGCCAATGCTCCCCCCCCCATCATGCCGGTACCCCATACATAAAACTAGTACTGTACGACATACGCGTTTATGTAGGCGCAAAACAAACACAATGATATCACACATGTTCGCAGTTCTGACATGTGTAACAAGCATAATGTGCTACTACATAGATCAAGAGCTAAGGCAGTGTTATGCACCCCTACATTACGTATGTTCCACGAGTTAAGAATATTGCTACCTACTAATTCTGCATCTCTAACGAACAACAAATAGTACCAGTGTAAAAATGCAACTTTTTGGAAGCCTGAATAAGACTGAGTGATACTTGTCAAAAATGTTCTCGGTGACGACAAGAAAAAGAATGAAAAGAGTCCCAAAATTGCCAGAGATGCTCAATCAACGAACCCTCTTATGTACCGTAGTAATAGCCCAACCTATCACTTAAGTCAAAGTAAAAAAGCGAGGAAATAATGATATATGTGTATGATATTGTCCATGTCTAGAACTTACCAGTTGTTATACCCTTGTCATTTGTCTAGTTATTCTAATGACTCAGTAGGTTCATGAACTGTGTGTACATGTACTGTACGTACGCATGGTACTGTTGCGGCCTCTCACTTGCGGCCCAACTTTGGGGTCCCTCACTTGCGGCCCGAATTTTGCCCCACATCCTAGTTGTCTGACCAACAAACCCGATTTATGTCTTTTTTTTAATGTGTGGAACCAAGTACCTTTACTGGCAGTGTAACCAATATTGTTGCCCGTCGGATTTCATGGAGATCCGACCTATGGAGGCGTTACATGGTGCCTGATTACAGTTTCTAAGAAGAATGGTTCTAAGAGGACGGGGACAGCTCGTGATGAGGCCGCTTATTTGTGAGCCGCAAGCGATGGAGCCGCAAGTGAGGGAATACTTGTTCGCATATACCTCTTTGAATTCTGCGTGGGACTCTATCAAGAATTGGCAAGTTACGTGTACTTCAAGATAATATACGGTACATTATAGATGGAACAATTAAGGTACAAGTGTCGAAGCTTATTATTATATATGGATGTACGGGGTGGAAAAGGAGAATTCGGAATCGACTTTAAACGTTAATACACTATATTTTTATGTTCAAAATTGATGTGTTAAGGCTGCGAGCAGAAAATTCCAATTGTTGGTTGTCGATTGACGCAAGCTTCGTTGTGACTTTAGCCATGGCTGACCATTGCTGATACCCGCAAGTCTATTATCGATTAGCACCAAGAGTACGCATGTCCTTGGCGCCGCCATCTCTGAGATCTCAAGGTCTTCGAGTCGACCGTGCACGACATTATCGATATGTTCAAAGAGAGGGGCCAATGTCATGTCTTCTGGTGCTCCAATCGACAAGAAGTCGACCAATGACTTCATGGACAAGATGAAGACCATGTTTGAGAAGTCCCCGATACATGGTGTTAGCAAATTGACCAGGAGGAGGGCGTACCACACGGCCGTGCCATCTAGGACCTCTGCAGCACGACCAGGTAGAGATGCTTCGAGCTTGCAAGCCCTAGTGGGAAAGGTCGAAGACTCGAAGCACATTTCTATCTGCCCGACCCGACCCCGAGCTCGAAGTTCATGTGCCCAGCCCGACCCGGGCTCCAAAGAATGCTGGCCCGACGCATCGCTTCGGCTAAGGTCCATCCTCCACGCCTGTTTTTGACGGTCAAAACCAAGGAGAACGGCCTCTCCAGGAGCACGAAACTCATCTCCTGGATGAGACGCAATGAATCTCAAATAAGGAGGTCCAGACTTGGCCTCAGGAAAATCTTCCACTTGGGTCTAGAGGATTATGGCCGCCGCAATTGCCAGACCTCAGTCTTTGGACTTTAGTATCTGGAGCTTCATTAAGAGGGAAGCTTAGTTAACCCCGAGCTCTCGTAGGGTGACTTGAGGGCCCAGATCGTGGCCTCATGGGACACCCTGTACGAGTTCATGGCGAGACAGACGTGCGCCGCATTCCCAGGTCGTTGTGAGGTTGTGATAAAAGTGGGCGTATTGAATGAAACATGTGAAATGCACGATGATGAACTTCTTTTGTTGCAATGGTTTTTTCCGTGCTGCTCTATTTGTTGATCATGACAAAGTTCGTCATGGGGAGGCAAAATTCCGAAATCTCATTTTCCATCCTGTTGCTGACTTTCCCGGCTGATTTGCATGACATTACCATTCAAAGAAAAAGCACCTTTCAAACTAAAATGCTCTGTGCAGCTATGGTAATGTTATTGCGGGTGTATGAAACATATACTACATGGGTGAGCCATTCTAAAAAGTTAGGTGGGATCTTGAGTCGCAAATTTTATTACACTGGGCTCATTTTGCAGAAAGTCGACGGATATTTATTGCCAACATCACAGTATTCACTTGCCCATGCAATCATCTTGAAATACGCCCTTAAAAAAGCTACCCTGATATTTCACGCAAAGCAATCATATGACAGTAGTTAAAACAGGTTATAATGATACTGGCTGTAAAACTTGACTAATCAGTCTTCCTTCGTACTTTTCAATTAGGACAACACATGATAAGTGCAATAGTTTAATTTTTTTAGCTTAGCTAGCAGTACTGTAATTGACGATGAGTCCATTGTATGTATGCCTCGATCGAGTATGAACGCAGTACTTGGACTTGAGGAAACGTGTGTGCATGACATTGCATTCTTGATCGTTTTTGTCTTTTGTCTTGTTTCGGGAGCTGATTTTTTCATACCCTGAAAAAATTACTGATTATCAAAAAATAATTTTTTTTGTTTTTGATATCCGTAATAGGTTCTAGATATTTTTCGAAAACCGACGTCATCAGTAATGATAATTTCCGATCACATCATTGCTGCACATCCATTGCAGCAATTGTACTCCTGTCGATGCACCCAACCTTAAGTTAGGTAGGTAAGGTAAGTAAGTAAGGTTCTCGCTAAAACCAAAAGTTAGGGTCGCTCATGATGATGGTGCGTAGGACAGTAAGAATAAACTTCCCTCTGACGTTTAATTTTTCTCTGTTGTAAGTTTCTACAAAATGAGCCAAATTTGGCACAGAAAAAGTGGCACCAGACCCTACCTGACATTTGAGTCTTTGTGGCTCACACTGTACAGTACAAAGGTACTTGCGTAGATGAGAAAACAGCAGGACTTAGCTTGCTGTGCGGTAATAAAGTGGTAAGTAAAGTAAAGTGACGCGCAAGTTACAGATATGTGACAATAGCATGCAAGCAGAGTTAACTCTTCGGCCTTCTCTCCTCCAGCACCACTTTAAAGGGTCCGGGATATCTCAAGTCACCCGTTGGCGGATGATCGAAGATTCCGATGCCCGGCAGACTTTCTTTGGGGTCTTTCTTCACTTTGAATCGCTGCATCACGCCAGTAAAGAAAAGGAACAGTTCTTTCTCTGCCAACGACTTTCCAGGGCAAAGACGTTTGCCCACGGAAAACGCTATCACACGCTCGTCGGGTACAAATTTACCGGAGGAGGAGTCGATGAACCGCTCCGGTTTGAACTTTCTGAAAGAGTAGCATTGGGGAATAATGACCAACACTTGTGACACGAAGATTCGAGCCGAGAAAAACAGTCCAACCTTGGTTCCTGCCAATAGCCCGGGTCGTTCATGATGTGGAACATGTTACCCAGAACGATGGTTCCCTTTGGAATGAGCTTCTTTCCGACGCTCAACTTTTCTTCGGTGTAATGCGCCAGCCCCATGTAAGCCAGTCCGGTGAAGCGCAAGCTCTCCAGTATAACGGCGTTCACGTAGGGGAGGAGCGGGAGGTCCTCGAACCCTGGGAGGCGGGAAGAGCCAATCACCTGGGTAAGTACGAATACACTATTATTTACACCTGGGTACGTCTACGGGGTGATAGAGGTAATTCAGACTATGACTTTTAAGTGGCAATTGAAACTTTGGGCGGTTTGAATGTTTTGGCGGGAAGCTGAGTTTGCTCAACATTGCTTAAGTCATCAATAGTGACCCTCAAAATTATATCAGAGCAGAACTGGAAAAAAATCGATCAGGGCTCAGTGCCGTCGTCTTTAGGACCCAAAAGAAATTCAAGGCAATACTATCAGGAAGCCTTCCCAGCGCCCAAGATGGTGAGGGCCACGAAAATGTCGAGGAAGCTGGCCAAAAAGTTGAAGTATGAGCCGCAGAGGACCATGGGTAGGTTGGCCTGAGAGGAGGGCAAAGGGATGACCAGCACGACGAAGGCAGTCGGAAAGGACATGACAAGGTGCCCACACAAGGAACAGAAACGACAGCTGCTTTCTGAGGCCATGGGGACAAAGATACTGGCATCAAAGTCATGAAGGATAAGGCTGTGACTTCCATCATGGGACTGACACAAAACACTTCTCAGTGGAGGCTGTATACAGCACCCAGAATAACGGGATCTCCGAAAGGAGCAAAGAGGAGCTTGGAATTAGAAGCATTGAGCTCCTTCAGGCGACAGAAGCCAGCCAGTATCATGTCAGATGGCCAGAAAATGCTCCTGCCGTCTATTGAGAACAATGCCAAGATGGATCAGGCCGCCGGCTTGCGATGTAACTGTTCTTCTGGATGCCGGACGAGAAAACCACTATCGTCGGCCGAGTGTGCAACCGGCGGAATGACAGGTACGTCAGGTTCAGGGATGAGGAGGACATGGACTGCAACGTCAAGTATTTCTAGATCACCCAACATGATGACCAGAGGTTTTGCGTCCTCAGATAGCGAGATTTGTATCCTCCTCTTTATCCCAATGTTGGGTGCAGGCTGACTAAGGCCGCCTACATCAAGATTGTTGCAGAGAGGGTCCGTGCATGTTTGAGGGATGATGTCGGGAGTAACTTGGTGTTTCATCCAGATAGGGATCCTGTGTACATGGCCACCGTCATCCAGAAGTGGCTAAAGGCTAATGTGCCACTTTGACCAGAGCAATTCTGGTCCTCGTTTTCCTCTGGCCTCAACACCTTGGGACAGTTCCATCTGGGCATGCATTGAGGCTTAGGCTTTTAGGCTTTGCTACCCTAACGAGGGCTCCTTGCCGGTTGTCATCTCCCATTCCTGGCCCAACATGCCCACCAGTTACATCAGGATCATGTGCTTTGGCTTGAGAACTGGAGAATGCGATAGATCTATCATAGAGTAAGTAAAACATCTACTTAACACAATGAAAGTCTACCGCGCCTAACTCAAACAAGAACCCCCCCTTCCCCCCAGGGCCATTACATGTTTGTAGTTGGCGGAAGTCGGATGGCATCCTCAACGGAGGAGCCACCGTTCTGCTCATTCCTTGCAGTCCTTGGACTTGTCCATCGTCCACACCTTCTTGTCTGAGATTATAGGTACTGTGGACCAGCGATGCTTCATCCAGGTGAGCGAGGCTTTGCATCTGCCCAGTCTCCTCTCCCTGGTGGCCTCCGTCAACAGCTGTTGCCAGTGACAAAAATAGCTGTTGAGGTCCATGTCCTTGATAGCATTGTGGATCATCTCGTCATACAAGTAGTTTCGAAAATTCAATGGAAGATGGACCACGTCAAAGTTTTCACGACCAACTCGTTGGATATTGACCTCCGCACCCTGTAAGTCACTTGCATGTGTATATACGTCTGGCTGCAGCAGTCTCACCTCATCAAGTTCTTGGTGGACTTGACGCTGTATCTCGGGGAAGTGGAGCATGTATAGGAACAACCACCTGAGGGACACTGCCACCGTCTCCAATCCAGCAGTGCAAAAGTCCACCACAATGTTGATGGTACTAATATCACCAAATTTATGGAAGAATGCGGAGTTTTCGTCCATGGTGCTGTGCATCACGTGTGTCAGCATCACGTCCATCAGGTCGCGCGGATTCGCAGGGTCCAGACTAGTCTTATGCTCTTCCAGTTTGGAACTGAGTTAGGTGTAAAGTTGTTAGTGCGATAGGGATGACTCAATACCAAGATGGAGCTACGATATGAAAGTCTGTAGTAAAAGAAGGGATGGCGCTGCATTGCACTTCATAATGCACGTGGCATCATGCTGACAAAGTTTTGAATGAGAAATTATATGATCTTACTGCTAATGCCTCCTGGGGGGATTAGAGAGGGGGATTAAAACAGCATTTACGGTATTTCCCCCTGAGTATAAGAGCCTTGAACGCTGTGCAGCCTTTTCAGATCACGAGTAAAGTGCAGTTGAAGTATCGGTCATTTCCCGAAATGACGGACTCACGAGCTACTTTTGAATGCTTTCACAAGGTGCAATTGGTGCCAAACCGCTCAAAGACAAGTCTGCAACTGTTCTCACCCTATGATTCCCTCCAGTTGCCCAAACATTTCCTTCGCAGTGTCAAATCCACTAATCCTTCTCAGTCCCGGCCACTTGATCATCACCCTGGAGGGCAACAAGAGGGAGAGGAGCGACAGCGGCGACACATCTCGGACCACTTTGTGGAGCAAGGAGTAAGCCTCCAACATGGGATGCTTTTTCTTCTCATGTGCAATATCGCCTTCTTCAAGAGGGACCTCCTCGCCAACCAGAATGTTCCAGATAGCGTTGAACACTGAGAAGTTGAGACCTGGGCCAAAGTCGAAGGCGCAGTCGGGACCGGCTGAGACGGCTCGATCACTCAAGTACTTGCACAGTTTATCCACCTAGGTACAAATCGGCACACCCACTTTATAACACGCCTCATGCATGTGTCCTACTTCAACTAAAGAATTCGCCCATTCTTATTATTTGCATGCGCGCTATGAATGCAAAGAGTTTTGCAGGAGGAAGAGCATTTAGGATAGGGCAAAAAACCTCGGAGTCCCATGGAATGATATGGAGCCTGTGTGAAACAAGCTTGGAATTTCAGGTGGATTGAGTTTAAGCTATACTTAAAAGACTTTTCTTTTTTCTCAAGCCAAAGTCTGACATTCAGGCTTGCAGATCAAGCCTAGTAGTGCATTAGTATTCCCCCCCCCGTCCCTAGGCCCAAAGCTATTTTCTGCTTTCTGCTATTTTCGCCTGCTTAGGCCTCAGCAACCAGGGCTGGGCGTTAGGCCCTTCTTAAATGAAAATGGGGGCCTTTCTTTCGCAACTAAACTATCAACAGAGAACGGTTGGTTATGCTGGAAAAATTTTCATTAATCTCAATAGACATTTTTAGCAACCTAACTCTTCGGTAAAAGTGTGAATCCATCTCTACTACACGCTTGTCACAGCAGCTTCTTTGCACAGCAGCTTGATTAAATATTGCAACGTGTGATTCAACGTGATATTGCAAATTGTGTTCTTGTATCAGTTGGCAGACTGAAGCACCGTGGAACGCTCTTTTTTTCATTTCTGTGTGTTGTGCACCAATAGTGAGGAATCATTTACACACCTGCATGTGCAAGGCCCCCTCCATGCTCTTCTTCCCGAATCCAAAATCCCTGATGTTCTTCATGACGAACCTGCGCTGTTCGCTCCAGCAAGGTCCACCCTGTAGAATAATTCCAGGTCCACATCCGTCTCTGTAGACAGGCACATCGTGGCCCAGCTTCACCTCGTTGAGCGGATAGATGGGAGGTCGAGAGCTGGCTTTGTCACTTCGGTACACCTCCTTAAGCAAGGCGTAGTCCGAGATGAGGACGAAGGGCGTGCGACCTATGTGGAAGTAGGTCAGAGACCCGTAGCGACGGACCAGGAGTCGGGCAGCGTTAAAGAGTCCGGGACCCTCGCTCAGCATGAACGGGAAGGACCCGATGGCGGGTAACCGGGGGGGCCCTGGCGGCTGCTGAATGGGACGGATGTTTAGCAAGGCAGTGTACGCGACGACAATGGCAAGCGTGATGGCGACATAGGAGGCGGAGATGACAGTGGCGGCAGTGTAGGCGACGGCGGCAACGAGCAATAAGACACAGTTGCAGGTAGTGAGCCAAGTGGTCCAGCAGGAAACCACATCCAAGTGACACTTTGCTAATGCTAGCAGACTGCAAGAAATGGAAACTGTTAGCTCCATTAACGACTCATCTGCAGACAGACAAAGGTCTCGATTTTGTAAGTTGTCTCCACCTTATGAACTTGAATTTGCTGACCAAAGTTTGGCCTCATAAGTCCGTGAGCTTGGAATAGCAGTCAACTCCTGGTGTTATGAATATCCATGGGGCGAACTTAGAGAGAACTTGTAAACTTTGGTCAAGAAAGTGGATTTTGTCAAGACCTTCACTCTGTTAAAACTATGGAAAGTAGATACGTTGCATGACGTCAGAGAAAGTATATCAGACTTCCATTGTTTTACAAAGTATCAACTTACCTTTTTGTTCTTCTCTTACTGTTACTTTATGTAAAAAAAAGCGTCTGACCAACTAAACTTGACCAGGGAGCATGTCTCAAATTTATGACCTTTTGCTGCTGACCAACGAATTCATAAAGCGGAGATTTGGTAGTGCTTTGTTGACATCTGATAGTTCGCACTTGGAGATTTTTAAAAAAAGAAAAAAAATTATAGAAAATTGTCTCTAAGAAGTCAACAAGGCCAGGCCGTAATAAGGCAGGCAGTGCAAAGGGGAAGGCCCACATGAAGGCCTTAAGAGTCAGGAATCTTGTTAACCCATACACACATTTTCTCTGGGAATGGATGTGACGTCAAATCGCCTCCTCGCCTCCAACTTTCCACTAGTTTGAGTTGCATCGTGTCGGGTTCAGCGTGTTCCTGTTCCCCTCTGACTAAAGTGGACGAGCTCGGCCGCGTCCGTTTTATACGTGCACCGACGAAGCCCCAATTTTCGGGCCTCGCGTATGCATGAGAGCGGGTTTCGGGTGCGTGTGTCTGTGAGCACCAATCTGTACAGTACACACGTTGTTGGGTGTTTGTTGTGTTGCACACGTCACGTCACGCCGAGTGAAAAAAATCTGTCGTGTGCAACATCGACTGAGGAGACGCTACTGTACTCAGCGCGTGCAAGCCAGTCAGTGAGTGCACCTCAGAGGTGACTTATTACTCCTGGCTGCCATTCTCCAAGTACCTGACACTTTTGGCAGGTAAAATTAATTTGGAGCCTGAGTTTAGGTTTCCTTAACCCAACTTGGGCTCACGATCAAACTGAGGCCCCACCAGGACCATATTGTCTCACAAGGCCTTCCTTGCCCAGTGGGCCCAAAAGTCTTTTGTAGGTATGACAATAAGCCCAGGAGATGAAGACCAAAAAAAGTTTTCTAAATTTACTTTTTAGGACAATTCTGTTTAATGATGAAGAAGTAAAAATGGAAATCTAAAAACTTTAATCAAGTTGACACATTTTGCTCTACATGGCATCAGGATGTTTCTTCTATAGTTCCTGTACACTTGAAGCGCTCTGGTGCTCTCTGTTTCGCATAGCATCTGTGTTTAGGAATGGTCAACTTAGTGAACATTTCTTTGTAGTTCTCATCCCCTGGGCCTATAGCCGTACCTACAGCAGGCCTCCAGGCCCACTGGGCAAAGGAGAGTCTTGTTCCCAGAGAAAACATGGTCCTCATTTTGGTCAGAAGCCCAAGCTGCATCAGATGAGCTGAGGAACCCCCAACTCAAACTGCCAAAATGTCACGTGCTTGTGGAATGCCAACCGGGAGGGATGAGTTACCCTCAAGATGCACTCGCCGGCTCGCACGATCTGAGTGCAGAAAATACGCCTCTCATCAGTTGACACTGCACACGTTATCAGCTTTACTTTCCTTCTGCGCAGTTTGATTTATTGGAATTGGATGTCTTCTGCCTCAAAATCATTCGTCAGCAGTTTAAATGATGTTTTACGTAGCATAAGACTCGTGTGGAACCAGCCTGTTCTTGACGCCGTCGTTCTCGGTGTTACGTAAGTACTGCATATCGTGCTATAGTGCTGTTTGTGGTGGGCAGATAAATTCGCACAAAATAGTACAACACTGAAACCTTCTATTTCCGAGACGGTTCAGGACGTCTGGCTAAAATTTGATGAGCAAGTTTTCCTCAATGTGTTTTCCTTGACTCATATGAGGCAGTTTTGGGCGTGAGTTCTCCTGCACGGTGCAGAGGTCCATCAGCAAAGTGTTTGTGCCGATTTTACGGCACGCTTTAGGCATGTATGTACGCAGCAGTATATTGGTCTGTTCAATAATCCATATATGTACATGGAGTGAAGTACGTAGACCGTCTCTACTAATCGCATGCGTTAGGCTAGACCAGAAAACGAAAATTTTGTAATTTGGCTGAGTGCATCTTGGGTTTTGTTACCTGACGCCAAATAGTGAAGATGCAGGTTTTTGACCCCTCTCTCGTGCGATCAAGTTTTACTAGATAAGTTCTACGCGTAACTAGATGTAACTAGGTGTTTAGATTTCTAAATGCCCTTTCTCTCCAGTTTCATTTAATTACAGTTTAGCGCTCCAAAGTAATTAAGTAGATATAACTAGCACTTCTGTGCTACCACCCACTTCGTTGGGTAGGAAGAATATAAAGCAATGGCGGACTCGACCCGCTCAACGCGTGCTCAACACGCTCTTCGCGCCCAACACTCAACACGACGCTGATTTCGGCCACGACGCTGATCCCTCACTTTACACTCACTATGTTGCTCGGGTTATTATAAGACTCGCCGCAATCCCGCCCACCAGCGGACTCGACCCTCGCTCAACGTGGGCTTCGCGCTCAACACGAAATTGGTCTTGCTTCGACTCGATGGTGATCTCGTCCTCGAGGCTGATCTCGCACTTCACACTCACCATGCACTCTGTACCCGGATCAGATCCATTTTTTCTACTTTTGAAACCAACTGATCTGAACACAATTCTTCTCTTCCACCCAGCTTAGTGATATGAGGGGGCCATCATTCCACGAGTCGAGCCACAGTTTGGCTTGCGTGGTTTTTCTGGCTCAATGTCCACCCCTACTTACCTTCTTCTCTCCCCTCCTCTTGCCATAGACACCTACTGATACTACATGCGGTACATTTAACATTTGACCTCAATGTTGGCCTCAAAATGGCCTCAGACCTAAGGTGCAGTGGGATCGCTTCCGAGCTTGTAGTATGTAGCATCTGCTGATCAAGTTTGGTGACGATTGGTACAGCGAATGTGGCGCCCATGGCCTGGCACACGCACAGACACACAGACTACATACGAACCCTTGCGCTCTATGCAGAGTGATTTGACCTAACATCTGTATGTGACTCAAAGGGCAGGGAGGTGACCCAAAACCTGACTAGTTCTTTGTTCCATTTTACTAGAATGGATTAAAACGGGGTCTTGCCAAAAATAAAGCACGCAGAAAGAGATTCAACAAATAGGTCTAGGCTTAATACGCACACTCACGATGGATATTCAGCCCAAAACATCGAATAGAATCAGTTTTGAGTTTGGGTAAGGTTTGACTCGACTCAATTCGATAGCAACTCGGTCTTATTTAAACGGAAAAGTTTAAACGTGCAATGGATTCTCGATATGACGATGGGGAACAGTTATAGTTTCATATGGAGCACTGTCGTTGAAATGAGTAAAAGATTCATGCAGAGATCAGCAAAGTTTTTCCAGGATCGGCAAGTTCTTCTGGACCACAGTTGCCAAGTCAGCTGCTTCCGAGCTCTAAAATATGCTATTTCTCTACAGGATGAATTATGATCGATAACAATGATGGATAATATATTATGCCGGTGAACCAGTCGAGTCTACTGAGACCTATAATAGGTAATTTTGCGTCATGAAATGAAATTTACTTACATTGACGATGGCCCATAAGATGGTCTGTTTAGTGCTGGTCAGGCATCCAGCAAATTGGATGTCTTCGAGTGAGTCGAGTTGGAGCTAGGGCTGTATTTCGAGCTCGAATCCGGGTGTCAGGTTGAAACTGAGCTTGACTGAACTGTTCCGGGGACTCGTGAGTATTTCGAACTATGCCCGGGACAGTAGTCAAAGGCCATGGAGACCCTGTCAACAGTTCTATGTACAGTGGGGGGGCCACAAGTGAGCGTACAGCGGCGGAAAAGACGGAAAAGTTGATTTTTAGGGCCTTCTTTAGTACTAGAATGTGACCTTTTTTTGTTAAAGGGGGGCGACGGCCCCCTTTAATCCCCCCGCTGGGGCCGCTGCCCCCTGGTCCCCCACTGGAGGCAAGCCCCCCAGACCCCCAGTTTTCACCCTGCAGTTTTGCTGGTTCAGCATACACCACGTTCAGGCATCATAACTTCCTTAATACTGCAGCTACGCAAATCCTGTTGACATCTTTGAAAAACTTGAACTATATCGAAGCAATTAGGCATTGGCTTCAGCTTTGGGCAATATCGCATATCAGAGGCAGGGCTGGCAAATAACTTGTGCAAATCCAACACATCAGTACAGTACAGTAGACAAAATGGTCAGCGCTGCCATAAACATTAATTTTTATTTAAAGTGGAGTAAATAAGTTTAACTGTTGAGGCTTCAAGTTTTTAAAAGATGTCAAAAGAATTTGCGTAGCTGCAGTATTAAGGAAGTTATGATACTTGAAAGTGATGTATGCCGACTTTTGGACTGCCCCCAAAAATGTTGGGGGTCTCTGGGCTCACCCCCAGCAGGAGTCCTGGGGTCCCTACCCGCAGGAGGGGGGGGGGGGAAGGGG
>JAAUXU010112014.1_pt1 | contig 19556 bp, 17 predicted proteins | sample 7278151 | NCBI WGS metagenome assembly JAAUXU01 (sample SAMN14350113, study PRJNA611818) | marine sediment metagenome | isolation source: surface marine sediment (1.8m) | place: French Polynesia: Moorea | collected 2018-08 | reverse complement strand
TGGTTTTACAGTGCTACATATGACACACACGCAGGCAGAGGCCTGATGCGCGCGCGTGAGCAAGGGATTGCGCGCGCGTGAGCGTGTGTGTGTGTGTGTGTGTGTGTGAGAGAGAGAGAGAGAGAGAGAGAGAGAGAGAGAGAGAGAGAGAGAGAGAGGCCTGAATATAAGGAAAGCTGCTGCTTCAACTGCTACAGCATAGCTGACTTACAGATCCTTCTCTCGTTTTCCCTAGTGTTTTGCTCCTTCTCTCACTGACCGACAGACCGAGGAGACACAGTCACTTGTAGGAGGGACGACGAAGACGACGGCCAAGGAGAACCAGAAGACGACGGCGTCGACGACAACGACGACCGCAACGACGACTGGAAAGCGGGTTCCCGTGAGGATTTGCCCTGAAGTCTTCGGGACTGCTTTCTCTCTCTCTCTCTCTCTCTCTCTCCATCACGCTAATTAAAGAGGTATCAGGCCCACGAGGAGGAAACTTTCATTATTGCTAATGTGTCACCTGATGAGGACGTCGTGAACTGCGACGTCGACTGCTTCCTTGACCTCTGGACGAGGAGCAGGAAGAGGCCCAGGAGGAGGGACGCGCAGAAGGACGAGAACATGACGTTGTTGTTGTGCTTTCAGACTGTGTTGAGACAAGCAGAGTGTGAGTAGATAATAGGCCGTCGATGATTGTAGGCCTACTCTGTGGCATTGGGCCAAGAGATTTATGATAGGCCCGAAGAAGAGGAAGAAGAAGAGGAAGAAGAAAAAGAGGAGGAAGAAGAAAATCCTGCTGAAGCAAGCGGCGCTCGGCGGCAGCAGCGACGACTGTGACTGCGACGGCGGCTGCTGCGGCATGAGGTGCTTGAGCAAAGGTGATCGATCAGCGACGGGCGTTAAAGAAACATTTGTGATCTGGCACATTTCCCATACGTGCGTGGGTTGAGAGGAGGCGCCTGCGTGGCAGCGGCAGCGGCAGCAGCGGCAGCACCAGCGGCACCAGAAAATGTCCCGCGACCAATGATGCCCCTGAAGACGACGACCACGACCACGACGACCCGGTGAGAGACCAAGATGCTGATCAAAGAGTATCGGATCCCGCTGCCGGTGTCGGTGGAGGAGTATCGGATCGCGCAGCTGTACATGATCGCCAAGAAGAGCAGGGAGGAGTCAAAGGTAAACGCTCTTCATAACGTCATCGTCTTGATGTTTTCGCGCTTTAACTCGTAGCACGTGCTCAAGGCGGGCAGCGGCAATGACAGCAACCCGCTATTGGGGCCGTTGCAGGAATGCAGCGTGATTTTTTAACACATGCCGGCCATGTTCTGTCGTTAGTGGGCAGATTTCTTTGTCTTTCTCCCTCTCGCATACTTCACATTTCTGACATGAGCAGATTTCTCCGTGCAAAATCTGCAGCAAAGTCAGTCCCAGTGTTGCCCCCTCCTCCTCCCGTGAGCTGAGCAGGACAGAGCAGAGGTAGGACATCTGCGTGGGCACGCATGGCACGCACGTGTCCTTCCTCCTGTTTGTCATGTTTTCTGTCAAACCAATTTCTGCCTCTTTCTCGAAATTTTGGCTGTCACCTCGGCTGCTCGGGCAGAATTTTCGAGTCCTCTGACACCGGCGCACTTCTGTGTATAAAGGACTCGGGTTGACGACAGTTGACGCTCTTGCTTTTACATGGACGGAGTGACACAGTGATAAATATTATATGGATGGGTATATCTACTGTACTAACACATACGTGCCTTTTTTAAGAGAGCACACACAGTCTTGCTGCTACACAAACGGCCAAACGGAAAACTCTAGGAAAAGCACTTGGGGGGTTTATTTAGCTACGTACGTGTGTAGCAGACACACTTTTCACTCCATGTCCTTTTTTGAGGTGCAAAGTGTACATGAACGGAGAGTGGATGGGGAAACAGTCTGAGCAAGATGGTGCGGTTGACGTCGGGATTTTAGGTGACGAATTTAGTGGGCGAGACCTTTAGGGGTTTCTTCTTGCCCTTTCGTCTCTCATTTTGACATTTTTGCTCACTTCTTTATTTACTTAAATTCACTTTTTTCCCCCTGCAATTTGTTATAGACTGTTTAATTCCTATTATACCGGTAGAATTGTTGACCCTGAAAGACTTTTAGGTTTTAACCTAAACTTCTGAGGCCTGGTTATGACCCCCTATTATTAGGTGAGACTAAAGTTTAAAAAAATAGCACAACTTTTAAAGAACAAAAAGGTCTGGCAACCGCATTCAAAGAATATTGTACAGTCGAGGTAAAAAGTGTCGTTACCGCTGGGAACGCCAAACAAAATTACCCGTACCTTCCTATGAGAATATTGTTGCGTCTGACTGTTGTGGGAGAACGGAAAATAGCACACCCGTAGCACACTTAACCGGCAGTTTAGAGACTTACTCAAACATAAGTGAATTTGCTCTATTTCGAGGGGGTCCAAAAGTGCTTTCTTGGTAAAGCAAACAAGCAAATTCGCCGTCAATGAAATAAATGGACAAGACAAGGCAGATCAGTTTGGACAGTTTCATTTAGCACTTTTAGAAGAAGTAAAAACAATTCATATGACGTTGATTCTACAAAAGAAATACACAGCCCCCACTTGCTATCGAAGTTGCTCTCGCTGCAGTTGAACACATTTTGTCAAAGTTCAAACTTGCGCACATCAGAAGGAATAATAGTCTGACCCAAATGCACCCTAAAGTGCGGACTAGTTTAGCAGTTGATAGGTTGATCGTGACGACAGCTGCAGGAAGAGTTTTTCAACTATAACTGTTGCAAACAACCGATTCAGTAAAAACTTTCAAGTTTCTCCTACGGTCTTTCTTGTTCTGTGTACGTGTATGAATGGATTATCTGTCCATGTCCAATTGAGTGAGTGAGACAAGCTTCACAGCCGAAGTTGCTCGTCATGATCTGGCTGAGGTTGTCACTGTCTTTTGACCAGTTGCCTGTCAGGTACAGCTCTGACATTAAGCTCGTGTATCCACGGCTACAATCTATCTCTCATCCTCATCAATTCATCTACATCTTCAAGATAGTCTGGCCAGCCAATCTTATGAGCCTGGGTGTTACTGTACTATAATAGTCAGTAATATTATTGAGATATCGTGACGTACAAAAATGGCTTTGGTCTTCCTTATAACGGAGCTGATCCATCCACGCTTAGATAACTCTTTTAGTATGGTGCTGAGGTGACCAAGTCTGCTCCCTCATAACGTTACAGTCAGAAGCACCAACACTTCTTGAGGTACATATAGGAGTACCATATTGTGCGACACACAAAGCCATACCAATACTGTTTGCAAAGTGCTTCCGTGCCAGACTGGGCATAATCCTGTCTCTAGAAGGCGTCTCGCACATAATGCGGGTCTTGTTTTGGAACATGTTTCTGGACCTTTCCCTAATCCTGTACCAGCTTCTGAAGCTGCCCTTGGACAGGTCTTCCCCGCTCCCCAGCTTCGTCAGGTCGTTCCTTTTTGCCTTGTTTTTCTTGCACTGCTCAGGACAAGCATCGCTTTCGATCTTTCCCCGTTCCCCCTCTTCTTGCATGTCATGTACACGAGCATTTCCCCCACTTCGCGCTCGATGCATTTCTTGACGTAGGAGAGCAAAAAAACCCACCCCGCTCTGAAAAAGTCTACCCAAATTATACGCAGGGATGACGCTAACAACATTTCTCGGTCTTGTTCACCCCCCAGCGATGAGTGGAACCTGTGTGCTTTTTCTTACTTTCGCTCTCTCTCTATCTGCGCAGCCTCAGCAAATTTTTATATCTATTCCCTACCTACAACATAGTAGTAGGGAGGCAAAAAAACGAGGAAAAAAGCTCTAATCTCTTCTGGCCGCCGTCTGACAAATGGAGCCAGACTCTGTTCGGAGATCAACAGACCAGGGCAGAAGAGCTGCTCATACGTACGCCAAAGTTATGGATAGGTGCAATATCCACTGAGTTCTGGGTGTATTCAGGAGAGGAATGTCGTTCATAACGATCTCGGGCTTGGATTGGCGCGAGAACAACGTTGCCGGCGCCAAAGTATGCGAGTTAGAAACTCATATTTGCAGAGTTAACACTGCAGGCAAGATGAGAGAGATGGAAGAGCAACAACGGCTTTAAGACTGTGTCAGACATCATTTGTAACACTCGTGGAACCAAAAATCCAGAGGATCTTCAGTCAGAAAAGGAAGTTTTGCTCTGCTACTCACCCCCAAATAGACGGAAAATAGGGGGGTTCCTGTGCAAATCCAGCAATTTACCAGCTGTTTTCCTCCTCCGGGCTGCAGCTCGTCATGGCCATGTCATGCGTGTACATGCAGGAGCGCAAGGCCTTATCCCACTGCACAAAGGGCCACGTGGAGGCTGTTGTGCCCACGTAGCCGTATGCTATGGACGCAGCCATCGGGGTTAGGCAGGGCCTCCTCTTCATTTTGATGGCTTCTGCCAGGGCTTTAGTGCGAATTAGAAAATTTCACGCAAGCTCCCCTGAAGCCATAGTCAGAGAGGTCTCGGTTTGACTTTTATCTTTTCTCCACAGTGCAGTCAGCATTATAAGTTGTATACACTCGTGTTGTATGTACTGCGATGTCACAAAGTAGTGACGGTTATGTCAGATGTTAATTTTTTGTCTCATCTGGAAAAGTCCTCGTTAGCCGCGGAGGAGACCTCGGAATTTTGGGCGAAAATCGAAAGTCTCTCGGCAAAGACGCCGTGAATTTTTTTTTTAGGAACAGCCAAAAGTGTTACTTTGGTCGACTAAAGTTCCGAGTTCCACTCGTGGCAAAAGCCAAAGCTTCACTCACCATGATAAGGACTCAGCAAAGGAAGGCAGTGAGTGCGACTCTGCTGTACTGAGCAACTGCTTTGGCGTGTTTCTGCCAATACTGGCCCACCAGATGACACAGAGTGATTCATGAAGACTCATTCTGACCGTCTTGAATATTCATACACAACATCAATTGACATCTTCCGTACAGCCAAGCAGCCACAAGCTGCCACTGCCAACAGAATCTGGAAGAGCGTACCTTAAGCAATCTATGATGTCTTCTTTTGCGGCAGTGCAAACACCGTGAAAATTTGTGCGAAAATTGAGGGGAAGTGGGAGCAAATTGCAGCACCACAGTTGGCTGCTTTGATGGCAAAGAAATTCAGAGCTTGCTTAGAATGATGAATTCACTCGTTGCTTCTTTGCTCAGCTCAGAGGGCAACTACTAAGCTGCTTTAAAGCTTAATATGTAGAGATGAATAATGGGCGTTCTAAGAGCCACCGTGAGTTGGTCTGTGTCATTTGGTTTGCAAGGCAGTGTCTGGAGAAAAATACGCCAAAGCTGTAGCTCAATGCATAATAGACAAGTAGTTGTGGACAGAAACGGTAGACTTGGAAAATAGACCGACCTCATTAAGTCAAATCTCCCCTCATTAAGTCCTCCGCGTTGTCTAATGACCTATTTTTCAAAATGCGCTGCTTTGGGATATCCAACCTCTTCTCGACATAAGTGCAATAATGTGAACAGGTTCAAAAGTCACCATTGGCTGACTCACAGTGTTGTTGGCAAGTTGAACATGTTCGGACGAGCTGACAAATCAACGAGCTCGAGCCCGAGTTGCACGAGTCTTGCGAGCCCAGCTCTTATCTTCCCTAGCTGGCTCGAGCCAGTCCGAGCCAGTTTTGTGGGCTGAGCACAGCCCGCGCCCACAGCGTCACTGGGATCACTTTTGACCAGTCCCGTCCTTGACGATGTCCCCTGTCGAGACCTTCTTGTCTTTTTCCCAACTTGAGGGTCCCGAAATTGCCCCTGTGAGCGGACAATTCTCTCCTCGTAACCGTCCCCCATGGTCTGTGGACCCGGGAAAGTCGTCCGCTGCCTTCGCCATAAGCGGACTCCACTGCATCTTTATAACTTTACGTCAAGGTCAGGGAGTCCCCGCCAAATCCGAAATAAGCGACTTCTGTCTCGCAGTCGATTTTTGCCAGCTTGGCTCAAATTAAGCTCTGCTCAGCTCCAGCTTGTAGCACAGTAATGGATGCAAGCTAACTTGGCTCCTGAAGCTTCTGCTGCAGCTCGTGAAGAAGGACACGCTTGGCTTTCTCGTGTGCCTACGTGAAAGAGGCTGAGGAGGAGAGGACGATGACGATGTCGACGTTCAGGTGACAGACGCAAAGCGTCTTCTGCTCTGTCAAAAAAAGGGAACTTTTTAAGAGGGCAGAGAAAAAAGCCAAGTTGGCACTGCTTGGAAAGTTCAGGTGCTCAGTCTCACTTAGGAGCGGCCATCGTGCACGTGATCATTAAGGAGGGGAGGGAGAAAGACCATAGATTTGGTGGCCATTACTTTCCAACACCTTTCCTCGTGGGAGGCTGCAAACGAACTTGACTTATTTTCCTCGCGTTCTTATGTGCTCGTAGGGGACGGAATCCGGCGTGGAGATCCTGGTGAACGAGCCCTACTCCGACGGCCCGGGCGGCTCCGGCCAGTTCACCCACAAGATCTACCACGTGGGCTCCCATCTGCCGGGCTGGTTCAAGAGCCTCCTGCCCAAGTCGGCCCTGACTGTCGAGGAGGAGGCCTGGAATGCCTACCCCTACACCAAGACCAGATTCAAGTGTCCCTTCGTGGAAAAGTGCGTGCCAACAGCTGTCACAGTAACGATTCATGCAGGGAATGACCTTTTTTCCTCTTCTTCGTCCTCCACTCACTCTGAGTGCAGATTTTCGCTGGAGATCGAGACGTACTACACCGATGACGGCGGCCACCGAGAGGACATTTTCGACTTGTCCGACGCCGACAAGAAGAACAGGGTGGTCGATCTCATCGACGTCGTCAAGGACCAGGTGAGCACCTCGTCTCGTGCGATACAGTACGGTACAGCACAATATGCGACGAAATGAAGTGCTGCTCGTATAACGTGCGTTCGTACACAAGCAAGCTATATAGCCTACAAATCAAGCCATGACTATGAATAATGTATTCATAGTGAAGGGAATGCCTATGCATTGCATGCGTGCGCACATACACACCGCCTACAGGGTGGTCATGAAGTTCAACTACACAAAAGCCTCCTGAACAGGCTTATTTGTCCAGACTGACACGCTCCTGTTTGACGTTGCTGTCGAAACCCCCGTGGAAGGCCTTGCAGGACTTTGTAACCCCCAACTCCTTGGCCACGGAGGGCTCCGCGGCCTCGAAGCTGTGGTGCGACTTTGCACAAGCGTCTAGAGTTGACCGCATTGAATAATGGCTGAATTTCTTAGCCACTCTGTACGTATGCACGCATACGCCTCAGCCGCATGAGTTGGGTGAATTGCTGAACAACTATATTTTGGCTAAGTGACTTTTTTAAAAAAAAAAACAATGCAACAAACTGCAACTACACTTCTTCTTCCTACCCTAAGGAAAGAAGAGTAAATCAGAATTACTGATATGTAAATGCACTTTAGCGCATTCCGCATTTTATGCATAACCCAACTCTGACTGGTACAACACGTACGTATCATACCTTGCACTGGCTGAGGTCACGCAGCAGCCGTCACAACTTGTCAACGTTGTCGCAGGACGGCACCGCTTACGACGACCCCGAGAAGGAGGACCCCAAGCTGTACGTGTCGGACAAGACTGGAAGGGGGCCGCTCACGGACAACTGGATCGACGAGTACTGGTGAGGAGATCCCCTTTTTTCTGTTACTTTCCTGTCCTGCGGCCTTTGAGAAAGACCCCGGCGAAATTAACTGTTCAGCACGTCCTCCGAGGCCCAATTCGGTCTTCATTAGACTTTGCTTAGTAGCTCTGGCCTAATTGAAAAGGGATTTCTTTCAAATCCTCTCCCACGAGGACCAGTAAAAGGAGAGCCCCTCCAGAAGAGCCGTCAGAGATTACAGGGTGTAGCAAAATTGGTTCCCCCACCCCATCTCATCCCATGCCAACCGCAACCGCAACCCCCAGGAGTCAAGTCGTTCGTGCTCATGCAGTACTTGCTTTACGTGCTTCTCATGTGCTCTGTTTCTGTCCGTCAGAGTTGCCACGACAAGTCCCACTTGCCCAGAATCTGAGCTCGGTTTGTGTCTCCCCAAATCAGGGTTGCCAACACGGACCAACTCGCATCTGCCCGTATGTTCTGTGTGCTTCTCGCTTGATCACTTCTTTTGTCGCTCAAAGCCAGGGTTGCCAAAGCGTTGGAGCCTCTGACAAAGCAATTCATCCGCGAGTAAGGAAAATTGTTTTGGCAAACGCACGTAAAGGGGTCATCAATTTTGTCACACCCGGTGGTGAAGGCGGGATTGGCAACTCAATTTTTCCATCTCCTTCTCCTTCTTCAGGTCCGAGTGCCAAAAGGCACGTGCCCAGGGCTCCGCCAGCCAGAAGAGCATCATGTGCGCGTACAAGCTGTGCAAGGTGGAGTTCAGGTACTGGGGGATGCAGTCCAAGATTGAGAGGTGAGCCACAAACAACACATTCTCTCTGCACAGCAGAACGTGGTGTGTGATTAACAAGACTGTGCGATATCCCAAACTTCAAACGATATGGCGACATTCGACATGTCAAGACCAAATACCACGATAAGCTATGCTCATTGCCCAATTGATTGCCAAAATCATGCTTTGGCATGATATCTTTACGATTTTTAATAGTTGTCTAAGGTTCAAGCATTGTTATGTCGCCATTTTCAGCGTTTCCCCCGCTTCTTTTTTGCTTTGATACGGCCCATCCGGCCCATATATGCCGGCCCTGCCCACCATCATCTGCTGCTTTTCTCAGTATTCCATGCCTAAAGCATTGTATGATATCACCATAATTTCTTAGACATCATGATGCAGTTATGGTGTCAATCCGGTTGCAGTCATCACTCTTCCTGTTCCTGATTTTTGGTTGATAAAATGGAGGCATTTTTATCGGTTGGAGTCATCAAACTCCGCTCACAGTCATCAAATTATCTGCAGAAATTATGAGTTATCTAAACCATTGAAGATTTTGTTGGACAGTGACTTGTTGGTACCATCTTGCTACTGTTGTAGTGCTTTAACGACGAGAAGTGTGTTTGGACTGACGATCCAGAACTTAAGTTTCGTGGCTACAAAAGCAATTTGGTTTTGCTCATGTCCGTTATAAGACAGTATCGGTTGCAGTCACCAAAACCTAGGGTCCCCCCCGAGTTTATGATTATAACAGGAGACTACTGTATTCGATATTTTGCAAGAATCGCACCAGTCAATGCTGACTTGCAACATCGCATGGTCTTAACGATTGTGTCTGTTGACACGTACAACATCAAGGAGAGTGGAACTGTTTGCCATGCATATATTGACACAGTATGCAAGAGATCCCACTATTTTCGAGCTCTTGCTTTGCTTTCATCCGACAAAGCTTGCTTTTCCCCCCTCCTCCTCCCCGAGAGCAGCTCCAGAGGACTTTGTGTGTCCTCCGGGACCTCGTTTCTCCTCATTCACGGCAGGATCTCCTCTTACAGCACAATTTATCGTGCCGAAGCTGACAGTGGTGGACTCATTATTCTGTTCAGATGACAATACCAACTAATTCTTGGCAGTAATTTTCTGTGACAGGAAAGTTTTGGGCTCAAAATGGCCACTCTGTTTACTTCTTCTTCGTACGTATTTTCTCCTCCTTTGCTCCTGCTCACAAGGAAAGTGATATAAAAGGCAGTAAAGCAGAGAACCTTGGCTGAAGCAAAGAGAAAACTTTCTCTTATCCCCTCCCCAACCTCCCAAGCTCTGCGTAAGCTGGAAACCATCTTTGCATAAGGCAACGAGAACAACAACAACAGTAGCAACAACATCGTTGACACTGCCCAGTGTGTGACGAACGTGGGCCCGTCTAGTCAGGGATTTTAGATGCGATCTTCTCGTCCAAGTATTTCAACTTTTTGTTGCATGGTTGATGAGGCTGAAATGCAATTTTACACCCCCTGCAGCTACAGCGGTGCCAGAATGCGCCAAAAAGCAGTGCCAAAATGTGACCAATTTCACCAAAGATCGAGTCAAAGGTGGGTTCGATCCCCAGCTAGAAGGCTGGAAGCCAGGCAAAACTTGAAGACTGCCAATGTGGACGGAAAAGCGCCAAATTTTTATGAGGACACTACTGTATTTTTGTCTTAGGGTGAAGCATTTCATCCTTAGATGGCTCCCAAGTTGAAACACCGGGATATTTTTGTTTCAGTTGAAAATGTCACTGTAAGGTGATCTTGACTATCTGATGTGTCTCTTTAACGGGGTCAAGTGTTTTCTGAACTTGTTTTTTTAAAGTTATATCATGTCAGTAAAGACAGATGTAAATTTTTCGACCAATTTATCACTTCTGTTTAGTGATTACGCACACAAACAATGGACAGAGAGACAAGACTGGTAGAAACAGACATTTTCTGGCCGAGGAAGGCCGAAATATTTGAGAGGATGCTTTTAAACGAAAAAAATATCATAAAATCCCGCCTTTTACTAATCACTCATCCGTCGGTCTTCCCCAAGGTTCATCCACGACGTGGCCTTGCGGAAGATGATGTTGAAGGCGCACCTCCAGGCCTGGATCTGGCAGGACGAGTGGCACGGGCTGACCATGGAGGTGAGCGGAAAATGTTGCACGACCGATCGGGGCCATTTGACTTATGGGTGCACTCCTACTCGGTTATCGGTTCACGTATTGACGACAGTGGAGGCCGCATACAACGACGGCCTCGGGCTTAGAAGGACATTCTTGGCTATCAGTGACTCAGCACGCAGCATCAGCGAGGACGAAGTTGCCGCAGTAGCACTAGAATCTGATGAGTTTCTAGTCAAGTTTGGTGGTTTTCTCGTCAAATCTGACGATCTTCCTTTCAAACTTGGTCATTTTGTCGTCAAGTTGGGTGATTTGGCTGGTGGTCGCAACTTCATTGTAGCGCGCTCGAGACTAGGAATGGATCGGGCCGACAGTTTGCGGGTTTCAGGCTATGCGGGCTGGGAAGCTGAAGGTTTTGGGCTGGCCCGCGGGCCAGATCTCAAGTCCAAAATTTCCCACTACCCATAGTTGACGAAATGATAACCAACCTGTGTACAGATTGTTGCAAAACTTTACCAACTCGTGGTAAGAATACTGTGACAAGTGTTTTATTTGCACTGCTCCTTTTCCTGTCTCGAGGTCGTTTCTCAGAAGACAGAGTTGCTGCTGCAATTCGGGCTAGTCTTGGGTGTTTCGGGCTGTGCGGGCTGGACAAAAACAGGTTGCGGCCTGCGGGCTCGACCCGAATCCATCCCTACTCAAGACTCCTTCATGGGAGGTCCGAATTTCTGCTTTTATTCACTTGTCAGGTGTGTACGAATGCTTGTTTTCGCTCCACCAATTCTGGCTCTTACATGCGGATTTCTCTTTTATTTATCGTCATGACTTATTCATTAGGAGAAAATAGGATTCTCTACATAAGGTCTGGGCACCATAAATGCCACAGGTACCGAACCAAAGACACCAAACTTGGAGTGGTGTCAAGGGTACTCGTGGAAAGAGTCACAGGGTGGTCATATTTTCGCTGTCTTCTCTCAATGTAGAGTGAACCCCTGGAGAATCAAAATTGCGAGGTCACCCTCTTAGTTGGTCACAGTTCACCCAGTGCCGTGTCAGTTGACTGCACTGGTGCACGGTGAATAAGTCCACAAATGTGAGGTTTCACTTTAGCTCTTCCACGGGGAGAACGTCTAAGTTGTCCTGGTACAGAGATCATTTCAGCTTGGACAACTTGTGCGCGTTCTCTCCTCTTTGAACGTTTAACCTACCTATGTGTATATGTCAGGACTGCACAAGTATAATAAGTTGAGAGAAAGGAAACGTGACCAGAAGCTCCGATGTGCCGGACTAAACAAAAGGACTTTACTTTTTGAAGGACATCCGAGCTATCGAGAGGGAGACGGCAGAACTGTTAAAGCGCACCATGCACGGCAGCGACTCGGACGGCGGCGGGACCGGCGGCGCCGGCGACGACGACGGGATCGGAGCCGCGGCCGCTGGCGCCGTCGGAGGTATCGGCGGTGACGTCGGCGCGGGTGGCAGCGCCGACACTACCCTCGTGTCCTCGCCCAACCCGGACCACAGCCTCGGTCACGGCCACCCGAAGCTGGTAGAGGCGTCTTCACCCTTCAGTAGCATCGAATACTCCGAGAAGGACGTGCCAAACATCATCCCCAAGGGCAGCCAGGTCCAGCTCGTGCTTTCACAGGAGCAAGAACACGAACAGCAGCTTCGGCAGCAGCAGCAACAAGATCTGTCCCAACTGTCGGTGGTCCCTCTCAACAGGTATCTACTACGCATTATTACGACACCTTTTTAGGTTAATGCATACAGCTGTGTCCGAGTGTTCAGGAGGTCTGTACTCTGTTGAAACTGCAAGAACGCTAGAAACTTTTCCTTGATAATAGTACTGACGCTGTATTTTGACGCCTTAAGGCACTTTAAGTACAAGCAATCTGCCAAGGAGCGTAGCTGACACGTGACTAAAGCTAGAACTGACGTCACACTGTTCACTCACCTAAACCTACATAGTAAGTGGTATATATAGTGTCCAGAGCAAATACAAAAAGCACCCATACAGATGTGGCTCCGCGCACTTGCCATACTAAAGTAGCTGTTAGTAGCCTAACTAGAGAAAGCACATGCGCAACAACAGTTTAATCTGCTGTGGCTGCTCAATGCATACTAGGTGTGCGCGCGCATGTGTGTTTGTGTAGGTACAAGAGTAAACACCAGTTCTCTCTAATAAAAGGTCTCAGGTAGGGTTATTTTGCTGTTTACCTACCCTCTAGTGCAATGGCTCTGTGTGCCTGTACGTACTGAGTATGTCCGCACGTGCAAGTAGCAGTTCTCTCCTGATTTTCGACTTTGAAGACGCGACCCGAGGGACGGGTGGTGGGTTTCGGGGGTGCGAATGGGGACTCGACGGCCGTCGTGGCCCCAGAGCTGCAACATCATCCAAAAGAGGGAGTCGAGGCTTTGCCCAGACGAATGCTTGAAGCAGTTGATTTCGATCACCTCACTCCCGATTTTGGTGCTTTTTGAGTACTTTACGTCCGCAAAGTACTTGCAAATACCTTGCAATGTATTTCTCGCCCACCGGAAGAAGTGTCAGTGACGTCAGGGACATGTCAGCCATCAGGAGCAACCTCTTTCTTGCTAAAACAAATAAACAAATTGCCCTGTGTCGTCATGACATGGAGATAAACATACTCTTTGCATCATGTCCTGGGCGTCTCCGCCGAGGACATGATGCAAAGACATCCGCCTCGCCTTCTCCCTTTCCCCCTCCTTCCCCCGCACCCAGTGTGTCAGTGCTGAGCAAAAGCAGTGCAATCGGTGCTGACACCTGACACTGGTCTGCACTGACTGGGTTCGACGGAAGGTGTCGTTTTCTTGCTGTCTCACCTTACTTCATGTTGCTGTTGGTGGCTTTTTTGTGCTGACTCCACACACAAGTCAGTGCGCTTTGCGTCACCTCTGGTGTGACGAGAAGAGTAAGATTGAGAAAGGACTAAGACAGCTTATACGTGACGTTAACTCCACCGGCTCAAACTTTGCGTCATCGTCTGTCTTTGCAGAATCCATCTGTAGAGAAAGAAGAGCAAACTTTCGACAAAGGGTCGTTTCCTGATGTTTGCAATTAAACTGAGGGATAGCATTAAACCTAACCTACTTTAGGCTGCTTGCTGCGGTTTTACTTACAGTTACTGCAGGAATCCTCTTTCAAGGTGAGTTCCTTCTTTCTTGCCCCAAAGTTTCTGTGTGCGCCCAATTTTTAGACGAAATACTTTGAGTCTGCAAAGTCCTACTCTTCAGTCACCAAGCTGACAATTCAGACTCTGCGGGGCTACAATTTGAATACGTTGGTGATGGGACTATTTGCACTGATGATGGAAGTATTAATCTTGGTCATGACTAAAATGGCGCCCATTTTTTTACATCACCTTTCTCAGGGTTCTTCTTTCTTCTTACCCTGTGCACTTTCTCCATCCTCCGATGGGTGCATTGATACGCATTGGGTCAAGACTGCGATCTGTCACATCGCTACCAAAGACATCGGGATGTTGGCAAAGTATCGAATAGCCCAATATCTTATTGCGACATCCAGCCCAGCCCGGCAGGCCACGGGCCGGATGGGCAGCTGTGAAGAGAGCATAAACCATGCCAAAAAGCGGGGGGGGGGACCTGAAGACGTTGAAGTAACGGCACTTGAATCTTAGATAAATATTAAGCGTATCGAAGTTATCAACTACATCCCACCGAATATTTGGCGTCGATGGATCGCGATACCGCTCAATTCCCGGATATCGCACATCCTCTCACTGTTTTCATGGTACACACGGTGCGTGTATGTTTTTAACTTTTGATCCCTCGCGTGCATAACGGAAATGTTAACAGACACTTACGGATGTGTGCGCGTGCGGACGCCATACAGTGGATTCCCGATAATAGCGATATTACTGGGCCGTAAATAAACTCTTTGTTCACTTGCTGCTGATCAAAGTGCTCTCCAAGCCGGTCATAACAATAATTCCCCAAATGACGATAAATTTTCCGCGTCGTTATATTGATAATCCACTGTCCAATACCGAGCTACGCTCATGTTTAAGGCAACACTAAGGGTTTTGAGTCAAACTTTTAGTCCGTGTGCAGCGTTGTTGCTCTCATAAAAAAAATAATTTTGAAAAAGTTTCAGACTAAATTGTTCCATATGACGGCCTCTCGACGGAGGTTTAGGAGTCAGTTTAACCTCTACTGTAGTGTGCAATGTACAATGCGGCCTCGTCGATCATTTCTGCTCTGGAGCACTCATGAATCGTGGTTGACTTGGCCTTCACACGAGCAGAGCAACGAGCCTTGTCACGGACGTGCTGCACACGTGTGACCTGGCCACTGACGTGGGCGCAGACGGACAGTTCAGTGGTACTGCTTGGGCCCAAAGGCCCAAAGGCCCAAAAGCCCAAAGGCCCAAAGGCCCAAGCTAGCAGACAAAGAGTTCATACGTGAAGCTTGCACGAGTCGCTGATTTTCACGAGTCGTCGACTCACAATTCATTTCCCTCAAAGAAAACCCAACCGTGATTCATTGAGTCGACTCATTTTTGGTAGATTCTACATAAGCCATCCAAGACTCTCAGTAAGTGCACGAAAGTGTTTCTATTTGCTTGAATTGTCGTGCGTGGGCATAAGTACCAATTGTTACCAGAAAATCAACGCTGTGGCGGAGTCCATTTCTGCCATTTCTGCCATGCCACTGGCTGTGGCAGGAGACAGTACGGATGAGTCGACTCATCATGAAGGTGAATCGACTCTTTCTCTCAGAGGCTGCAAGTTGAAATGAGTCGACTCGCTATCTCATTGAATCATGAGTCGTGTAAGCTCACAGACCATATCTATGTGTAAGCTCCACAAATAACCTCCTCTAGTGCAACATCAACAACATTCACTGCAACAACTTGTCTGCCCACTCACCCATTTTCATGGACGAGGCCCGCATAACTGCCGTATCTGAAGCGCTGCCAGCTTCCTCCACCTGCCCGAGACCATCAGGTTCGTGAAGGAGTCCAATGCCACTGGAGACCCTGGCCCTACCATCAGCTTTAAACCGCTTAATAGTGTGCACCCTGTACACACTGGAAGTGGGTCTCAGAAATGCTTCACAACTTTGTATAGGTCTTTTACGTTAAGCATTGCTCCACAGGGTGTGATAAGTTTAGTTCTCACCCGGCTTGTGTGTGCTTGTCCCGACGTCAGGGTGGCCAAAATGTTGGAGCAACATCAAACACTGCCAACACAGTTTATCAGAGAGGAAGAAATAATGTAAAAGTACCTGGTACTTCGGCCACCAGTTGGCAGGAATTTATTTTGCTGCATCCTGTAGGTAGCGTGAAGTTCAACATGTCTCAAGGTTTTTAACAAGCCTAAAGTCAGTCAAAAAAAAATCTTTTTTTTACTGAAAAAAATTCTTTGTTTCTGTGTAACTTTTGAACTTCTGTCAGAAAACTTTTGAAAAAAGAGAAGGCCCCCCACAACTTGCACAATCATTCGTCAAAAGGCTTGCTGTCCTCTAGTGTCGATTATAACAGCCAACCCTGTACCTGGGTACCAACATTGGGGTGGTGGTGGTGCCTGACATTGACGTGAAACTATTTATGGCAAAGTTTTTTTGGTCCAAAATTTTGAATTTTCCCAGCCATGCCAAAAACCTGAAAAGAAGATTGCGTTTCAAATCAACTGAGACAACCGGTACTTGCAGTACAACAGTAGGGTTGGGAATCCAATCACTAGATGATTCCAAGAAGACCAAGTTCGTAGTATTCACACCTGCACCGTACTCTGGTTAAATATACATCTGCACAAGTGATAAAGCACATGACGCATCTGTATCATACAGTGTGTGAGTGTGAGGGAGAGATCGTGAAACTGTCATCTCCATAAATGCACACATATACATAAGATTATGAGGAGGATGAGTGGTGTCGCACATAAATTGAGAGGGATTACCATACTTGTCGAGGCATTTCAGAGCTGCTTTGAGGAGCTGACACCCCATGATGATGACGACATGGAGGTAATGACGATGATGACATAAGCGACGTTCAAGTTGCTCCCCAGTCCAGAGCACCAAAAGTCGAGCCCACAATGAACACTCCAATTTGGAGCACTCAGGTTCAGCCCTCTCCTTTGTTCGGCTCTTGGACCGGCTTGAGACAACTTGAACCTTACCCCAACTCCTACCGGGTTAAGAGCATCTCGAGAGTAAGTTTAAGCTGAGGTAGACTTGAGGTTAAGTCACACTCGTCCTTGTGATGTAAATGGGCACAGTGCAGCAGGTTGGGTAATCCAATTTTGGGGGGGCTGCTGTCGTCCAGGTCAGAGGTTATATTGCTGGACTGGGCAAAAAGCGACACTTCAGCCTAACATTTGTGCCTGGTGTTGCTCAGCAATGGCAGATTTGCAGTAATATGTAGATCCTACTAAATATTTCCTTGTTGCTACAGCCAACCTTCTGTTTAGTAAAACATCAAGCTTCACTGACCCACAATATTTAAAGTACTTATAATGTGACGTTGGAAGTTGGAACAGACCAAGTTGTTCATTGTCCTCACTGATGCGTAGAGAGGGTTGAAGTCTGTCTCTACATGAATACACTTATGTGAAGAGGAAAGATTGATTGTGCATATGAGTATGAGCAGAAAAGTGAGCAAATGCGCGACAAATTTGCGTGCGGCATAGTCTTGCAGCTGAAACTGACTTCTGATAAGTCAGTGCGATAGATCGTATCGATATCGAATATGCCGACACCTGCAAAATAGTGAGTAGAAATATTCTGACCACTCTTGATTAACTTTTATGAGTGTTGGTAGTCATATCTATTGTAGACAAGCTTCGTAGCCATCAGGAGCCTTTTGGTCGCTATCGAATATCGCGATATTTGGTCTCGATGCAGCGGACATGGCTGGATCGATGGATTGGGGATGTTACACATTCTCAGCTTCTGATCTTGTGTCTTCCACAGTTTTTTTTTATGTGTAAAAAAACCAACAAATTTCAAAGTTCTGCTCACTCATAGGGTTGAAAACAAAGGATGTCGATGAGTCAACCTCATGAAATCCTGAGTCCTGTTGAGAAATCCTCGAATTGAAGACTGACTTGAAATTTTATAACAGTCAGTTCAATTCAAGTCGCCACTTTTTTCCTGTTTGGCCTATATCACTAGTGTGAATGAGATTGACCAATATTACTAAAAAGGAAGGTCTTGGCAAAACAAATCACCAGAAATTCAAGTTCTCTGCAAATCTACACCAACTACGCATGAAACTGGCGTAAGCTTTGCAGTGCCAGGGAGCTTGTACAGCTGGGTGTGCGTGCAAATGACTGATTCGACATTGTCTGCCTTAGGAATGTCTGGTTTTTCTTTCGTTCTTGACGCTGTTTTGGTTTGGTGATTTGGCCAAACAGCTGGAATAAAGATCGGTGGCAGCAACAAGATATAAATCTTGACTTCTTAACCCAGCAGTGAAAAGTTTGGATCTTGTGTGGCGGAAAAAACCAAATTTGACGTGGAACTGTTTGCTTCAGGTGGAGAAGAAAAATGAGAGCTCCTCTTGAAGATCTTGCCTTTAATAAGAACCGCGGTCCCTAATAAAGACGGAACGGTATTCAAAACATGTTTTCGCCGTCTCTGCTGATTAATGGTGGCCTCGGGTCGAGCCCGAACCCGTGAGCCCGAACTCCCAATAGCTCCTGCTCCCTGGCCCCGATCGGCACGAGGCCCGCGGCTGGCGCGTCATCACCACCGTAAACAAGGTTGATGCTGAGGGAGAAGGAAGAAAAATATTATTGGCTTCTGAGAAACATTAATGAAAATTTGGAACGGAAAGTCAAACTTTTGTGATAAATGTGACAATTTTTCCTTTCTGTCGAGTCAAAGGGGACTAAGTGAGCAGCTGTTCTCCCCAAAGTGGGTTCACAACAGGGAGTGATGGGGCTGTCGGAGCCCGCGGGCCGGCCCGAAGCCGAACGTGGAACCCCGAGTCGAGTCCCAATGATTCCCCACCTCTGTACATTTTTTGGTGACTCGGGATGTGGTGATAATTGGCTGTAGTCTGGCAATTCGCCATGCTCTCCTCCATGAAATCGCCTCATTTCCGACGTTTAAAGCCACGTTTTTGGGTGGCAAAAATCAATTTTTCCCCTCATCCTTTTGTCTTCTTCGGTCTGCCGAAAAAAGAGCTTTTTTCGCACAGCCATCGATAGTGCTTTTTCGTGCTGTACTTTGTTCAATGTATTCTTTATTTCTCCCGTGTGAACTGAGTTAAAAGCATTGTTTTTGCCTGTCAGCTTTGCCAGAGTTGGTCGAACATGTTGTGGTTTGTTGAGGCCCACCCGAGGTACAGAGTCGATCAGGTCGAAATTCTTCAGTCCTCAGTTCTCTGCAAAGTTAGCAGTGTTTTCCATTGGTTGATTCGTCATTCAACGTCACTTAGGAGGTCAAAATGTGCAGGGTTGAGCTTAGTTTTATAACAAATTCTACCAGACTCAAAATGCGACACTGATGTTGAGCAAGGCCAAGACATCTGTATGATACAGACATGGCTGTGCTTTGAAATGACCTTCAAGTCGGTGATCTTCGTACCATAAGTTTAAGCAGAGAGTGAATATGATCATTGATGATGGTCTTTAAGAGTCCCCAACGGAGAAGTATGGAATTTTTTTTTGAATTGTGCTTGTAAAGTCTTTTTACTACGCGTACAGCATTTTTAGGATGTACCTTGGAGTTACAGTGACACAGGATATCGTGCCAAATTGGAAAATTCCCCATGTTTCACTTATGAAGGATACACACTCTATTTTTAAATATAGCATGTATCTCTGGACTCTGTTAGCTTTCTTTGGTGTAAAGAAAGTTAACAGAGAATTCTGCTACACAAGTATCTCATCTCGCACGCAGAGGGCAACATTGGACTGTGTTCGCTTCGTCAATGCCCTCTCAAGGACGTCTGTAGCCTGAACGAGGCACTGGTTACACCATGGGAGCAGTCCCGGATTGCCGGGGTTGCCCGGGTTGCCCG
>JAAUXU010063985.1_pt1 | contig 19574 bp, 16 predicted proteins | sample 7278151 | NCBI WGS metagenome assembly JAAUXU01 (sample SAMN14350113, study PRJNA611818) | marine sediment metagenome | isolation source: surface marine sediment (1.8m) | place: French Polynesia: Moorea | collected 2018-08 | reverse complement strand
GTTACTACCTACCTCCATGCCATCAATAATTAACTGTTTCGAGAAATGGGTCCTGTCACTTCGATAATATTGCTCTCTATCGGCACTGTGCAGTCTTGGGGATGGCATGTCACTCCTTGGTCATGGAGGTCTTCAGAGCATCAATGTTGGCGTGGTAGATACCACAGGCCTTCCTCTCCACAGCATTCCACATAAAGTAGTCCAAGGGATGGAGGTTCGGGCTGTTTGGAGGCCAAATGTACTTGGACCAAAATCCCTTGAACCCCAGCTTGTTCTTAATCTACCTCTGGGTGGAGTTAGAAGTATTTCATTGGATGTCATCCTGAGTCCAGCAACAGTTCCCAATGCCATAGGCCTTGTCAAGAGCTGGAAACACCTTGTGTGCCAACAAGTTCTTGTATTGGGTGCTGTTGACAGTGCCCTTTGTCCAAAATGGTGGAAACACTTGACCATTGGCCCCCACAGCGCCCAGCATCATGGCTGAGGCTGGATCCTTTGTCCTCCCTATGTAACAAACAGCTGGTTCCACATCCTCAGACCTTTTGGCAATGTATCTTGTGGACCTGGAGTTCGAGACAGCATCAACGTTGAAGATTTTCTCATCTGAAAACACCAGAATATGGTCACAGTGCCTCTTCAGCCTGTTCAGAATTTTCTTGCACTGCTCAAGCCTTTTTTCACATTGCCAGGCTGTCAATCCTTGAACTTTTGAGCAGGCCATTGACTTCAGGCCCAGGTCATGCCGGACAATGCAGCTTACAGCATTTTTGTCCACATTCAACTCCCTGGCAATCTTGCGAATGTTGTTGCGTGGAGAGGCTTCAATCTTGGCTTTCACAGCACTGATATCTATATATACATGATATATGGTTCTTAACAACTAACCGAAACATAATTTGATGCAGTGGGAGGATCTTTATTTATTGTCCATTACAAGTTTCCATTCAGAAAGAGTACGCAGCTTGCATTTCCTTGGAAGATATGGTTCCTTTTCTCAGAAATGGTTGCTCCTGCTTCAATGAAGATTTGCTCAGATGTCACACTTGTTCCCTGCACGACCAGATAATGCAGGGCAACCTTATAGAGCACCTTGAAGTTGAGCCCTTCACACAGCCACCATTTTATTGGGTTGCAAGAACGTGTACAGCAGAGAAACTGGAAGTACCTCCAGAACTCAAGTGCCAAAGTATCTGTTGCTAGTTGTTGTTTCTCAGCAATCTCGTCATCAAAATGGAAAGATTTTTTGGACAACCTGTCCGGAATCAACAATGGTGGTCTTCCCCTCTTGGTTCTTCCTCATCTCAGATTCTTGGTACTTTTTTCATCTCAGCTCATAACCATTGAACTGCCTTGTCTGCTCTTGCCTTGTCTCAGAATGCAGTCTTCCTAAAACTAGAGTTGCAACAGAGAGCTCCTTTACCTCCTCAACAACTCCCAGCCTCTTGTTAAGGTTGTCCAGAATTTCCCTGCTGAGATTGTATGCAAACGTTCGTGGTACTTGGCTTCGACTGTACTGGGTGTACCTCTTCATCATTTCTTTTGTCATGAGCACAACCTTTGAAGCAGTTTTTTTACAGCCTCCTTGATCATGGACCACTCTTCCGGATTGAGCATAAACTCTTGGACCTCTCGGTTGGCTTGGAAAAAGAGACAGACCAGTTGCCCTCTTGAGCATGGTGTAGATGCTGTTCCACCTCATCGTCACCGCTTGCACCAGCTCGAGCCTTTTTAGTTTGTCATCCGTCAGCTCCTCCTCGCACTTGTCAAAGTGCAACTTCAGGTTGTTCCTGCCGTTATAAGCCGAGGAGTGACCACTATCTTGTGACAATATAAATTGTGAAGTGACTAAGCAAAACAGTTGGGATTTCGAGAATCTGCCCTCACAAGTCGTTTGCCACTGTATCCGGTGCGGCCATGAGCGACGCCGACCGCTGAACGAGCGGCTTGTTCAGCTACATTGAGAACAACATGGGCAACAAGTAAAGTCTCGAGCCTCTGAACTTGTACAAAGTGTCGCTGGCAAAATACGTGCGCAGAGCAACAGGTTCACCATCTTCTCGCTCGAGTAGCGGCATTTTTGTCGTCAGGTTTTCAGACAATCAGCTGACGAAGTCGTTCCCAAAACCTTGTAGAGAGCTGCACTCAGCACCAAATTCCTGGAAACTTTTTACCCCAACTTTAAGCTGAAGAACACGCAGTCCTGCCTGAAGTCCAACATTCTCCATTTCCGCAAAAAACTTCTGTCATTACAAGTGCGATACCAGCGCCATTGCGAGCTAGCAAAGCATTTTGGGGATGGAAACCACACAGCTGACAACTCCGCTCATGAACTAGGATAAACTGTTCTTCATCGTGTGCGTGTATGCCTGTGGCACATGGACATTGTTGTCTCCATGATGTCCTTCGACAAGAAAGAGCAGCCCCGCTGAAAGATGAGCATTGTATGTTCCTCTTCGGAGATGCTCTGCTCTAGAAAAAGTTGATGGTGGTCGTGATGAGGGCAGTGGCCATGAGGGCAGCAACGGCAATGATGACGACAATGGTCATGACACTGACAAAGATCATGACGATGACATGACAGGCAAGAGCAAGAGACTTTTGCTGACTGACAGTAGCATTCTGTTGTACTTTGTTGTACTTGTTTACATACCCCAAGTTGCAGCAAAATTTCAGAAGGGAGTGCTGCAGTGCAACTGACAGGACTCCACAACTTGGCTGAGTTTTTGCACACTCTTTGCAACATTGACTACGCTCCATCTGGTCGGTGAAGTTGGTTGTCACGAGAAATGAGATGAGTGTCAAACCTAACCAAGACTCTCTCTAAGAATCTGTTTGTGCTTTGCAGATCCATCAATGTGGCGAAGAAAATCCATGCTTCCCTTTAAAAAAAGCCTTGTTTTTTTCTTTCTTTTTTTGTTAGGTGTCACATTTTCTTATCAGTTACCATGTACACGGGGTGGGTAGAAAGTTCGGCAATTTCGACTTTTATATTGGATATTCTCTTATCATCAGTTGAATTTCCCGCTCAAAGTTTCCCCCGAAGTGTTGGGAACAGTCCAAATGTAGAAATGGCTAGCATCTCATCTAGCCATGGCAACCCTCTTTGGACCTGACGCCCTCAGATTATTTTATATCAGGACTACACCCGAGGGATACGAAATGACCCCATCATATAAAATGATGAAATTGGTTAGAAATTTTGGTCGGTGCTTCTGCCTCCCCCCTCCCCCCGTCCGCAGTTCCAGACAAGCATGCCAAGCACCTCTGCTCATGCTGGGAGATGGCAAAGGTTCCGTGATGCTACAAACTACAGCAGACAGCTCAAAGATACGAGTAATGTCTTCGTTTTTTTTTTCTTCTTCGTGCTTCATCGAACTTTTGGAAGCTCTCACCATGAACAGCGGGGCTTGGCATGATTGCTTGCCAAATGGGGGAGGAGGGGGAGGGTCTGGCCCCTCCCACCTGGACTTGTGGGCCGAGGTCAGAAGCAGCCAAGGAAATTTTCATCCCATCTCTTCAACTTGAAGAAGCAAAAGTTCTGACCTCTGGAGTGGCTCCACTTGGCTGGCCTTTTCAGCACTGCAGTGTCGAGACAATGAGCTTGTGCACGCCCGTAATCCATCTGAATTAGACAATTCTTCGTTCAAAGTTTTTTGAGCCCTTCACGTGCAATAAAGTTTTCCTAGGCAAGTTCAGTACATAACAAGGTGGGAAGGGCCAGGCTCAACACACTTTTTCTTCATTTGATTACAGTGCTGAATTTTGCAGGATCTACTAAGCAGGTCCACATTGAATTTGCAATGTTTACGCAGCTTCTTTACGTACTGCAGAACTTTGAGGGCAGAGAGAGGACCCAGGGACACGTTGTTATTCCATTCGACTGAAATGTTTTTCGGATGGGTTCTTGCAACGGCTGCAGCGCCCAGACAGAGATATTGGCTGTTGTCCCTCGCTAATATGAACGCTCCTCATGACCTCGGCACCCGGATTGTGACGATGCACATGAAGTACGAGCTTGGGACGTCTGTCAACTCGATCAAGTGACGTGAGTTCGCCAGAAATATCACGTTTTCATATTCTACGCAATGATCGAGAGCTCGTACTTCTTTTGCGTCGTGGTAGAACAAGTACATATAGTGATATGGGACAACGGTACGTACACCAAGTACTTCCCTCCCTCCAGCTTTCTGTGGGGGAAAAGCGACAATTCGACGTCAAATCATCACTGGCATGTGATGTGCACGACATTTTCTGAGATTGTGAGCTGTCCTCTTCGGTATGTTGTCCTCTGTCCTCCCTCAGGCACTCTGAGGCCTCGCTCAGGTCCGCTCAACTCGATCACAACTCGGGAGATAAAGTGCTGCAAGACGGACAGGCAATGTATTTTCTGACATATCTACCTGGTTTTTTGCCCAGTGTAGCAGGAATACTTACTTTTGTACTTACATAAGAAGTTGAATTCTGACTCAGCAGTGAAAGATATGACCTGAATCGGCAACAGTCTCCTCCTCTTCTTGAGCGTCATTCGCAATTTGTCTGACATCTCAGGCCTGCAACAGTTGGCGAAAAAGGCCACCTTGTGCAACTTTCATGAACAGCTCTGTATATTCCTTCACATCCGTGGGGCAAAAGCTTGAAAGCCACCAATACTCAAACTTTACCTGAGTCTTAGTTTGACGATGCTACTGAAAAGGACATGAAATTGAGCTTTTACTGTATTGACCACCAGAAACGTTGTCATCGACAACTTTGCGGTCTTCCTGAACGCAGGCTGGGGCGTCGAGCTGTTACGGGCGTCCAACGCGCTTATCAACGAGACCATGGGCCTGCGCCTCAACCATCCGGGTGCCGGCGCCGTCAGCGGCGGGATCGACACCGGCGTCGTCAGGCCGGCCAAGATCAAATTTGCCGACAAGCACGGGCTGGGCAACAAGGCCTTCAACGACGCCCTCCTCCTCCAGAACGGGGCGCACATACTGCTCAAGAAGTACTTTATGGTGAGTGAGAGCAAAGGCCTCAACATGGGGCAGCACCAGTTGAACGCCAGCCCCCTCCTCCCCCAACCACTCTTTCAAGGACGATCCGAAGTACACGTATTACGCCGACGAGTTCACCCTGTCGGTCCGCTCCAGCACGGTGGGCCGCCTGCTGCAATTCGACAGCCACCCTGTGCATCCCAAGGGCTTCGAGGGCTACACCTACAAGACTTACCAGGTGACTGACAGAAAATTTTAAAGGCCCAGTTGTCCGAGGCCCAGTTTTCCGAGACCCAGTTGTCCGAGGCCCAGTTGTCCGAGGCCCAGTTGTCCGAGACCCAGTTGTCCGAGACCCAGTTGTCCGAGGCCGAGCAATCGTAGAACCCATAAAACATTTCTTCTACGGGGAGTTGGCTGAAGTAATGGACAAATACATTTTAACATGCATTTCATAGGCGGATACTTTTGGATATTGGCCTCGTCCTCGGATGATCACCAAGTCCGAGGACGAGAAATGAATCACACGAGGCACACAAAGGCCGTTGGCAGTGGCAAGTTGCACACAAAAAATGAGCACAAAATTCAAAGTACTGTTCAAGATAATTTATTTTTACCCCTTGTAAGAAGACTTATCAAGCATGCTGTATCAATGACGAAAAAAATCACTCACTCAAATTGTTAAGTGATGAATGTTAGAGGTTCATTCAGACGGTTTCCAGCAGGCGCATTTTGCCAACACTGTGCCAAAATCGCATGAATCTCGTAGGGTGCGATGCATTCTGCTTCGGCCACTTGTTCTTCCTCATGGATTGTCAGACATTGAAGTAGTGATCTATGGCATCCACATTGACAGGTAGAAATCATTCTTTAATGGCACAGAAAAGCTCCCCGTTTTTTCTGTTTAAGACTCTCGAGATGAAACACATGAGTGCAGAGGGCGAATGGCTCTAACGTGTCCTTCCACTCTTCTCCATTGTGCTTCTTTATGTATTAAGTGACATCCAGAGCACAGCTGAAGCTGAATGAAGACGCGTTCTTGGAGGTTAAGCGACACCCCAAGGAAAGTTTGTTTTCTCCTCCTCACTCAGAGGATTGCAACTGACGATTGACAGAAAGCCCAAAAAGTCCTCACGTCCTGCAGAAATTGGAGCAGCTGTAAAAATGCACCAAAGATCTGGGATGGTGACACATTTTCTGCCTCATCCTCGGTCCTTCAAATGCTTTCATGACTTGGGGAGTTCAGGCAGAAAAAAGCCTCTCTGACCTGACATCATATTCTGAGTCCACTTGCAAGCTACAACTGAAGATCACCTTTCCTCTGATGCTTTCAGAGCTGCCTGTGGAATGCTGCAAATAAAGGTGTAACAGCAATGACGTCAGAGTCTCTCAGTCTCTGTCCACGCCTTGGTGATGGAGTCTCCTCAACTCGGCCTGAGAGTCAAAGTGTTCAAAGAAGAAAATGACTCGAACAATGAGTTTATGAGACTCCATCACCAAGGTGTGGCCAGAGATTGAGAGACTCAGTGACATCTTTGCTGTTACACCCTTTAGACACTTCTGCTCCACATGAATCTGTCGTTGGAGATCGGGGATCTTTTCAACCTTAAAAGTATTATACCCATTTCGCCAAGATTCTTAACCTACATTTTGACCACAGAATTATCACACTTAAAGATCCAGTTTGTGAGAGAAATAGCAGTCATGGGTTTCGTATGCGGCCCCTGAGGTGGGCAGGTCCCAGAGCAGAAAGGGCTAACTGAATGTGTCCGTGGCCGCAGTCGACATCACGGCCCTATTCCCGAGCAAGGAGATCAAGTTGGCGACCACGTCTCCATCTGACTTCGCAGTCCCTCATTGTGGCACGAGACGAACTTGCTAGAAGTCTTCTGCCACCGACGTCAAGGAACAGCTTGGCCATGAACCATTTCCCTGCCTGGTTCGTGGTTCGCTTAAAATCAGCTCACTCAGCCTGGGCAGCTTCTAGGGCCAAATGGGCATCTCACATGGGTTGTTGGGAGTTAGAGAGTCAAGATTGAGTGCAGAAAGTCAATGTTGTGACTGCCCATTTTGATACTGCAGAGCTCCAAAAACACCAATGTTGGGGAGAGGCAGGCAGACTAGGGAGGATGGAATTTCAGCCTCCCTAGGGGGTGAAAATTAATAAAGTTGGCCGACATCTGTTTGGACGATTCCTGGGTCTACAATTCCAGTGGAATCCCCCCCTCCCCCCCCCCCCGTGAAGAAGAAAACTGCCCTTGGCCTCCACACGAATGCCGGGTTAGTAAATTTTTAGACTTACCACTACTGACGGATTTGAAGGGGTGGAACTACTTTACTTTATGGGGTGCACGAGCTTGGAAAACATATCAATACTTAAAGATGTGCTTCCTGTTTTTCTTGCCCCTCAGTACTTCCGAGGAAAAGTTAGTGAGTAAGCAAATTATTACTCGCGATGGTCTCACTACGTAGAGAATATACAAAATTCCACATTACTGTGTCTGTGGGCTTTTTCCCCGTAAAAGTAACTTTTTGGCACTTTCAACTTACTTTGCAGAAGTCACTTCCCCCTCTCCGAGACTTACGTATCGTAATAAGAAAAATAGAGCATATCCGGGTTCCACTGTACTATGTACCCGATCTTGATAAAGGGGCTGATCCGCCACAACGTGTCCAACACCAGCTACATCTTGCCCATCTCGCTGGCCTTGCACCTGGCCTGTATCAACAAGCCAGAGGTGCACGAACGGGCACGTAGGATATTTGAGGATCTGGGATACTTTTCGCAGGTAAAACCAAAGAAAAAGTTCACGTTCATTAACACCTTACGTGTTACTTTTTGCTTCCTGCGTTCACGGGCGGAATTTGTTTCTATTTTCTTAATATTATTAGGTCAACCGCGACTACGCCAGTCACTACCTTGAGGGGAAGGAGAACGGCCACGCCGACATCAGAGAGGGTAGACTCACCTACATGTTCGCCCTCGCCAGGCAGAGGGTCAATGCCGACCAGAAGGAGGTAACAACGTCCCCCCCCCCTCCGAGAAAATGTGGCAACCCTTTTTGTTCTGGCTACGCCCCTTCCTGCAGGTTCTCGATACTTGCTACGGCAGCTCGAACCCTGAGAAGCTCTCCAGCGTGCTAGAGCTGTACAGGAACCTCAACATGAAGAAGGCCGTCAAGAGACACATCGCGGAGAGGCAACAGGACATCGTACAGAGCATCCAGCAGATTTCAAAGGTTGGCTACAGTGCACGGTACAGATAGTGCTGCGCTGTATAGCGCGTTGCAGTGTGTCTCAGAAAGGTGCGATCCTTTAAGAATGTACTAGAAGACCGATACTTGGCACGACACTAAAGTCGAGTTCAAGGAATCTGAAAATGCGTTTGGTTTTGGCAACGCTTTGGCATTTCTACTCAACACCGGACTTTTAAGTCGACATTTGGCACCCAACAACAGCGTCGGTAATAGTCATACTGGCTGCAGAGAGTGAAGGTCAGATTTTTTAAAGGGTCACTTCTTCCTGGAACACTGTGTAACATTGAAAGTCTTTGGGAAAGTCTTTCTTCTCATCTGTAACTTTCAGCTGGACAAACTCGGCCTCTCTCAGGAGTTTGTGTTCGACCTCATCACCAGCATGGACAAGAACGAAATTGCTTAAAAGAATTGCCTGAAAGCAACAGCTCGAGTCGACACTTCTGTGGTGTTCATCAAAACTCGCCTGTTCATTATGTGCTTATAATTAAATACTATTTTAAGGAGAATTTGTGCTGTGTGGACCAGTCATTCTAGAGCGCGCAACTGTCAGTCCTCCTAGAACGACTCGTTAGTGAAGATTGACGATCTGACGGTGGATGTGAGTCCTTTAAACAATATTAAAGGTCAGTCTTCGGTTATATTAGGAAAAAAATGGTCTATGATCACAATTTTAATTACGACAAGTTAATGAATTTTGCTGAGTGCATCTTAGGTTTGTTACCTACTTGTAACGATGAAAGTGGAGTAGAATGGTTTGAAAAAAAATGACCTTTTTCTCTTGAGAAGTTTTCCTATACAAGTCCAGTTCATAACAAAGTGTTCTGATGTGGAAGGCAAAGCTAAGCATATTTTGTTTTCAGTTTCATGTGACTACAATTCAGTATCCAGCCAGCAACTGAACAGGTCTAATTTTGTAATGTTAATATTAAACTAATATCCTTTTGTAACTTTGAAGGCAGAGAGAGGAACTAAAACCTGATAGTTCTTGATTTCAATTGCCTTAGAGTGGATTCAAATGGAGCCTGGCAACAAATATAGCGTGCAGACAGAGATTGAAACAGCGGCGCAGTCTATTTAGACTGTCTAATAACACTTATGACATCATTTGCTAAATGTTTTTGGACCAACTTCGCGCCAGTATTAACCCTAAAGGAAATAGACGTAACGGACTAAGCTTTTTAGAAACATGGTTGAGGAATCCACTGCTGCAACTGTACGACATTGACTGAGCTTTAACTTGCAACGACCTTCTGGCAACTCTGCACGACAATTTCACAGTGTCTACAGCACGCCTGGTAAACTCGCCCCAGCGGGCCCCCAAATACCCCTCCCGAACTCCCTAAGCACGTCCCGCTGGGGCAACCTGGGCAGGCTCTGCCCAACCATCGTTATGTATGAGACTTCTCCACCCGACCGCCGTCGGACACCGTATGAGGAAGCCAAAGCAGCAGAGATCTTGTCGCCGATCAACACGGGATGGCAGTCAACACTTTTTTGGTTGCTGCTGGCAAAAGATGCTGTCGCCAAGAAGGGGGTTGACGCCAAGCTCTGCCAACATGAGTTGTCGGGACGTCAGCGAGGTCAAATCGAGGCTCTACTGTCGAGGGTCTGGGTGTCGTCAAAGGCGTTGTCACTGTCTTGCTTTGATCGTGCCTCCTCCTTTAGAATTAAGGGAAGAGGAACTGGGGAATTGACTCGTGCTGACTCTGATGCCCATTGCAGGCCTGGGAGTGGACAAGGCCTTCCCAGTCTGCGAGCAACTTTGGCCATGTGAACTGCCTCATCCGCCGAACGCTCGAGTGGCGACCTCTGACCGTCCTCTAGACGGGAGGCGTCCTCGCGGTCACGTCCTCCAAGGTGTTTCACCCTTCGTTTCTTTAAGCACAGGCACTAAGACCTGAAGTACAACGGCCTTGAACGACTCACAGCAAACGGTTCATCGCTGACGTCCTTCACTGTACTCTTTTTATTTATTGTATCACATAAAGCCACGGTGGCTACTGCGCATTGCCCGAATGATTGATCCGAGTTCAATACACAGCATGATGTCTCGTCATTGAGGGATGGTAGATCTCGGGCCCAGAGACGCGAACCCAGAACGGCCACCAATGAAGGCCTCTGTCCTTTTGTCCGGCCTTGTTTACTACACGTCATCTCGTGCGGTTGTCTCGAAAAGAGGACAGCCCTGGATCACAAGACCGTCTTATTGATTGTGTCGTGCTGGAAAAAAAAACCCAGATCTACGAGAGCAATGATAAGTGTGTGTTTGTTTGTGTATGCATTTCCTAAACAGGCTGTTTATGCATACGAAAATTTCCGGTCTCTATATTTTGCCTGGTCTGGCTGTATCAGCTGCTGCAGGATTGCAATCACAGTGTAAATTCCATACAAGTAATATTGTAACATGGACGGTAATTTTCGATCAATGCCTGACGTCACAGACGAGAACGTGCCTTCCAAGACTTCCTCCCCGAAGCACACTAGCCAGCCCTTGACGACGCCCTCCATGGGCACGAAATGCAGCTCAGAGCTGGTCTGTCAGTGCCGGGCTGGACGTGACTCCCCGGACCGCCATCATAGGCAGAGGCTGTTTCACCACCCTGCCAATTGGTATGCTCGCCCTGGTCCGGAACTATGACTGATACTCATTCTCATAGACTGACTACACTTGAAGCCACACAGGGTCACTGTTGTTGGGGGACTTGAGCTTGCGCGGGCTGGCATCCCCGAACAGGACCCTCGCCCAGTCCTGGTCAGTCCGGTGCTTCCTCTTCCTGTAGAACTGCACACTTGTGTTTTGCGTCATTTCGACGACGCATCGGTTTTCCCACCCTTTCTGACTGTTTGTCCTTATGGACTGCTTTGCTTCAGCGTCTAGGAGAGCTTCAAAGCTCCCACTTTGCTGTCGAAATGAAATTTCCGAGATTTTTCGCCTGGGGTTCAGTTCCAACTTCTGAAATTAAATTGACTTAATCCGAGAACCTTCTGGCTTAATGCTCGAGTCCATTGGAGGCATTGCTTTCTTTTCTCTGCACCTCCGGGCTCCTCTCGCTCGGCAACGAGTCCTCACCGACGGGACAGCCTTCCCTTGTAGGTGTTCGACCTCCTTTGGTGAGACTTCCCTATTGGCCTCGCAAAGGCCGAGGAAAGAGACCTGTGGCACACGCTCGCAGCACTGACTTGTGATGCACGGCATTAAGGTGCTCGACGGATGGAGCGAAGTGCATCGACGGCACAAGCAGAACCTCTTTCGTCAGTGGATGCTGCTCGGGTCCACCTGAGCCTTCGCCGTAAGCAACTTCTAGGGGGTGAAAAGCTACTCTCTTTGCAGCTTCACAGAACGTAGCAACCTCTCAACCCGGAAAAGGGGTTTTTGAGTGCTTGCTCATGACGCTGGAGAGCCTGTGAAGTGAATTCCCCTGGAACTGATGTGCTTGGTTGGCAGGACTCCACCATGAAAATTTCTGGCAATTTCAACCATGTTTACCCCCTGAAAAAGGAAAAAAAATGTCAAGTCCCTGTGGCATGGCCGCCTCCCTCTCCAAGTGGCTTCCTTTTGAGCATTCTGGCACCAAAATGGGCAGCCAGCCAACAAGTTCAATGACATTGAACTTGTATACTGAACATTGTGTCCCAGTCTCACATCTACACGTTCCACATCAAAATTCCACCTCAACACGTTTCAGTGCAGCGTAGGAGATGCCATCATGATCGACGCAATTACTTACGGCCAGGACTGTATTTGACCTTCCTTTGCACGAAGTTAATTGCACTTCCTGGACCTTAAGTAGTAATGATCACTGGCAAAGACATTATCAAGATGTCAAGGATATTTTGTACCTGGATTTTCGCCGCGATGAGTTGTGAGTTCAAAAATTTGGTTCTCTCAACTGTATTAATGTATGCAGTGACATGTTTAAATGGAAGATCAATAATGTATGGAGGAAGTAAGTTCTGGCTACAGCAGAAACCATGTAATTTTTTTGCTGCTTATCACAGAATACTTTAAATGAAAATTGGACTCTATTCAGTTGGCAGCAAATAATCAGGAGTGAATTAGGTCCACGTTAGACGTCAGTATTGCCTTGATCTTTGAGGAGTTGCACCAGTTGCACCAGAGTGGGAGGGAGGGGGGACCTTCTTTGTTTTTGGCTCGTCCCGGAGGGGCTGCAGCTGGTGACCAAGCAGAAAAAGGTAGGCAAATAAGTAGTCATGGTCACCAAATACGTGGACAGTGTACGAATGGTGCTGAGGGCCTCTTTACAGCGATCATATCCTGGGAGGCTTTTCGTCGTCTCCTTTATGGAAAACTGTTCGGGGTTTGTTTGAACATTCATTCAAAACATCATGCAAATTGCACGTGTTCGAAGCATTTGTTTTGGCGGGAGTTTGTGCCACTCGCAATATCAGCATTCATCAGCCTTTGATGAAGCAACGATTCAATAGCGCTGTCCTTTTCTATGTCTATTTACCCAATTACGACATAAGAACCTTTGATAAAGTCCAATGTGGTTCAGTCATTTCTAGATTCACTGGCGAAGGTTGACTGGATTCCGTTTTCACTGGTATTTGCCCATGAAGGCCCTGGCAAAGGCTGTCCTTCAAGGGTCCTGTGTGACAACTCAAAGTCTTACAGCTTCAAAGTGAACTTCTGCAGTGCTCAGCACTTAGAAGTTCAATAGCGTCCATAAGACTGAGCTGCATCAAACGTGCATTTGTGAAGCAACGAACGTGGGTAATCTAATTCTTCAGAACACGGCAAAACTCTACTTCCTGTCGATTTGAGAATAAAAGTGTAACTTAGAAGTTGTTCAAAAGTCACACGAAGGTTCCATCTCGGACACTGGCAACATATACGTACATGTGTGCTGACATGAGAATTTGCCCCTTGTGACTAATGTTGCACAATGCATCGACTCGCGCAAAGATGCTCACTACTACAACGTGCAGGATTTTGATATGCAAGTGGTCGAATATGCCTCACCTCTGTCAGTGCGACGAGCCGTGCATCATCTCAATGTGGTGTAGTGATGGAGGGTCTCGGTAGGGCCAAACCCGGACTGCTTTAACGGTCTAGGCAAGGTTCTGTTGGATCCTGCTTTATGATGATGAGGGCAGTGCCATTTTTGATAAGCACTGATTGCCTTTGCGAGCGTGCTTTGTTTGTTGTTACACACCAACACGTCTGCTTTAAGCAACTAAAAGTTTTTCTACAGGTCGGAGCGCGACCTCTGTTAGCTCTCATCGATTTCAATTGCACTGTTGGATCGCTTTCCACAGATCATCCAAGTACTGTCATCCACTGCGTGCATGTGTCTAAGGGGCAAAGTACACGTGCAAGTATCTAAGAAGCACATCTTTCGCATTACCGTATTACCTTTTCATTTGTGCCCAGTAGTTCTCCGTGGGGTTCAAGCTGGGACTGAAGCTTGGCCATGACACTGGTCGATCATCCCTCAGCCCTTCCCTGAGAAGACATTCCTTGGTAAACTGTACAGAGTGGTTTATGGTGCATTGTCTGCAAGTTAGTGAGTGGACTTGTATAAGTTAGTGAGCGGACTTGTATAAGTTAGTGAGCGGACTTGTATAAGTTAGTGAGCGGACTTGTATAAGTTAGTGAGTGGAATTCTATCTGTGCGAGTGGGTTGAGAGCGAGAGTAGAAATGGGAATAATCAGTCTGATTGTGGGACGCTGAGCAAGTGCTGTCTAATCTGTCACTTGATACTATGGGAAGGTTTTGTTTTAGATGTGGGATTTTCAGTTTATGTTCCCATTTTCCGAGCTGGGGCACTATTTTCTTTGCCCTCCTGCACCAGATTCACTCTCACTTTTTCTTTATTCTACCTCCATGAGAACTCATCAAATCCATACAGTTCAGTTGAAATTGAAGGTGGGATTGCCTCCAGCTTCAAAGCTGCAGTTGGCCATCTTCTTTCACGACCTGTACAATTTGAGTGTGTGACACTGAGGGTGTTGCTTCTTGTGATGAGGTTCAAGTGATGGTAGCAGTGCTGGTGGTCACTGTCTTACCAGCACCCCTGGCATTTGTCAGCCATTTTGCCATCTTCCTGGCGTGATCTCTGGTCTCCTCTGTGTGCTTGAGGGCTGTGGATTCCTGCTCCCATCCAAAATGTTGTTTCATCTCAAATGTGTTTGCACCACTATTGGGTGCTTCTGCAGCTGAAGCCCTTCTGAAGCAGTGACCAGTGGAGCCATCTGGATCCTCAAGTTTGAATTCTGCATTATGAGCATTCGGCCAGTTTTGGACAAATAATTCTTGCCCATGGCAGCTCTTCCATAGCCAGTTTTCAAGCTGCAGTGAAAGAGGTCATCATCTTTCTTGATGTCTGGCAGTGCGGCTTTGAGGGCATGCAAATAGCTTGCAACCCTGGCTCCAAAGCAGAGATGGGGATTGTTTGTGTCAAAGAGCGCTAGAATGCAATTTTTCTTGACCTCCCCCTTTGGGATGCTTGTACTCAACCCAAAAGCCTTCTTCATCCCTCTCCAGGCTTCAAAACTTGATTGATTTCAGCTCATAGCAGCACAATCCACCGCAGTAGGAGAGCGCTACAGCACATTTTTGCAGAGTACACTCAGAATGTCTTGTTGAGCTGCAGGCCTTGAAGGAGCTGATCCTTGGTGAAAACTTTGGCAGTTTTTCAAGCGTAACCCACTGTGAATTGCAAGTGTCGATTCCCTTTGTCGATTTTGTTGCTCTCGGGAGTTGGACAGCTCGGGGGAGTAGCTGACGAAGTCCCTTGAGCAGCAAAATCTCCAGGGGGTCGCAAATGGTTTCTTGACCCAAACCTCTTTAAATAACTAGTTCAGTGACGTAAGGTCGATTTACTCTTCAATGTTTATTGTCCTGTGTGCTCACTGTCCTCCTAAGCTGCATACGTGTGAACGAATTAAATAATCCGGCACTTGGTGGAATATCCAGCTGTATCATATCGGAATCTACGTAGAGTACTCGAAGTGCTAGTCCGAGGATTCAAGGGTACATAATAATCGTAACAGAGCCCTACTGGGAGTAATCGTGCAATCAGGTGCGACAGGTTGCCAGGCAACACGCTGGACGAGGTGCTGACCTAGGTAGTATGAGATCTAGTAGCCTGATTATTCTCCCTAGTCCAGGAGTGAGGCTCATACTCACTTGCTAGAGAAGTGGTCACCAGGAGTGTCCCTTCACCCCTTCGAGGGTAGGAAGCCCTAAGTGTCGGTAAACTAAGGTCAGACTTGTTACTAATATCGATAGTCCCCAAGTATTGGGAGGTATTCTGACGCATTAGTTTTGTAGTTGACGGTTGGAAGTACTGAGACGACAATTATGAGACTTTCCAGAAAATTGGGACTATCCCTGTACACCAGGTAGTTCTAGGGACTTTGGAAGTAGCGTTGGAAGTGCGAAATATCTCCCCTAATTCGCTCAAGACCCAACAACAACAGGAGTAGCCTTTTCGGGCTTGCCAATATCCCCAGGGCTCTGAACCTCGTGGAACCTCTGCCCATGAGCGCGCTTGTGTGTCCGCCGGACACGCAATTGCGCACATCCTGGGAGGACCCGGGGGAAATGAGGGGTCTGGAGGTCATGACCTCTCATGAAAATTATAGCCAAGTTTGTTACCCCCTTAAAAGGCTAAAACTCAAGCCTCTCCACCTTGCTGTCCTTTGAGAAGTACCATCAAGCGATACTTTTGTGGGCGATCTGATACTCAATGCTTGAAAAAGTGTCGACACCCGAGTATCGCCCAATCTTCGTTTCAATGCAACTCATGCTGGGAAGTGTCAATTTTCTTGAGCAGCATCTCCGTCAATGAATTTCTTGAGGCCATCAATTTGCACTGCACAAGAGTAGGGAGTTTCACCCTGTATCAAGACCTGAACTTGTCCCAAACGTGTGTGTTCTTCAAAGTGGACGAGTCTCACACGACATCACCATCGGTTTCAATGCGCAGTTCCTTCCTTCATTCTGAACAATCATTTCCATCCTCTTCAGAGTGTTTTCTCCCCCCTCCAAGAAGTTTGTCTTCTGTAATTAGATGAAAAAACTTAACTCCACCGTCAGTGATCAATCAGATGTTTCTGGCACCCCGAGATCGATTTTCTGCTTCTTCTCGTTCTTGCTGTTCCTCTTCGCAGTCGTCCTGGAGTTTTTCTCGTCCACAAATTGCACAGACAGCATCAGTTCGCCGAGATATTCTCAAAAGCATTCATCATGGGCTGAAGCCCTCGAAGTTACGAATGTGCAACTCTCTCGATCTCCCCCCCCCCCCGACGTCCTCCGTCTCCCAGGAGGACGCGAGGACGAGTGAGGTCTGGCAGCCTCACCTGGAGTCTGCAGTCCGGAGGCCGCTACCCCAGGTGGCCGCAGGAGGAGGAGAGAAAGGCTCAGACGACATCACTCACGCTCACCGTGGCAACAAACTGCCAAAGGCTGTTAGAGCGTAATTACGTCATCCGCACAGGACGTAATAGACAGAAGGCTGCTCCTTTAATTTTCCCTCACTCTTATGGACTTAGAGGTCGCAAACAGCCTAGAACGAGTCTATCTACAGGGTGGACAATGATTCTAGGCTCTCTGAAAGACCAAAGAGGTTTGAACCCTGTTTCTAGAGCTCAGATCGCGTCAATCTGCGCTGAATGTCCGCACTTCAGCATATAAAGCACTCTCATCTCCATGCAAAAAATGTCCATTAGCCTTCATTTCGTTAGCACTTAAGAGGATCCGGGAAGGAACTCCAGTCCTGAGCAAGTACGTGTTTCACATACGTCGTTATTCGAATGCGAAACATGAGTGTTTACAGGGTGTCTGCAACAGACTTGCTCATGTCACGAGTCATGCTCAACGTCTCTTGGTGAAAAAAACGACCTCCGACATGCGATACGTCTTGGCTCTGCTGCTCATGTCCTGACACTGGGCCTCACATTCGAGGTCAGAGGAAGTTATACCTCGAAGTGTGCGTGGCCAACGACTGTAGTAGGGAGCGATTGAGTGATGACTGCACAATGGACAACCTGACGGAAGACACGTTTGGTGCCTCCTGAGACGACTCCGGACTGCCGGCCTGGGTTGTGAAGTAATGGAGTGGTTTTTTCTTATTTCATGCTTTACCTCGTAGAGATAAAGCAAAAAAGCATTTCATAACCGTGTTTTCCACTTCAGTACTGGGAAACTGGTTCTCAACGTGGCTCATGATTTCACTCAAGCTTTTTCATAACATCAGAAACCGTAAGACGACTTTCATGGTCTTCTCGTGAGAGATGTCCAAGTACAGTCGAGTCTCGACATCGCGGGGGGTGCTTTCATCCTGTCCAAACAGTGCGGATGGTGTCAAATCTCGACTCGACTGTCGTGTTTCCCCGAAGCGTGTTCTTCCATTCCAGGACCCACACGCACAGAGCTCGTGGAACAGGTGGATCCCCCTGGCAACGGGAGTGAGGATCGTCAGCTCCATGCTTGACTGGGCAATCTGCAGCTTGGAAATCCTCCAGAGGAATCTCAGCACTCAAAGATTGGGCAACTCGAGTGTCTCGACAGTGAGGGACCCTTGACAAACATTTGGCCAGACTTTTGTCAATGTTGAGCTCCGGGCTGATGAGCAAAGCAGACGATGTTGACAACACAAAGTCAATGTGGTGCGGTAACAAGGGGGGGGGGGGAAACAGCTGTCGCACGTGTTTTTCGTCAGGGACTTTGTTCAAGGCCTGAACAACACTCTGGGTCGAGCAGACGAAGCCTTGGGAAGCATGATATGTGATGTTTGCCCAATAACGCCTAAATACCGTTACTTGTAGAGGTCTTGCACTAATCACGCGATGACGGAGGCAGAGGACGGAGGGCAGAAACACTCCTTGAAGATGTTCAATCGGCAGTGCTCGAGCAGTGCAGAAGTAGCCTTGGCCTTAGTGGCCTTAGTGCAACAAACATGCTTTTCCATCACTTGGCCTTGGAGCAGGGTGTTCAACAGAGGGACGAGAAGCAATGGGCAGAGGCAAGAATGCAATTTGGAGGAAGACTTTTTTTGGTCCTTACTCACGTCGGGCTCTGAAATGACGACGGCCCAGGCGAACACATCTCTTTGAAGACTCACATCACAATTTGGGGGGGATTTGGCCTATTCATTTATGAACTGTCTCGGATTCTAAGGCTAAGTTAATCTGATCCAATTTTTAGGTTTTAAAGAGTCACTTTACAACATTGTTGCTGGGAAATATCCTTTATTGCCCAGGAATTACTGTATAATACATTTCCAATCAATGCTGGTAGGGGTGTCAGACAAATGCATGTAACGTTGTACAGTTGGCGCCGGGGCTACGTGTGCGAGAGTGAGTGCGACTCCGTCAAAGCGACCAGAGTCACTCGGTCAAAAATGACCCGGAGTAACTCAGTCAGAGTAGCGACTATCGTAGCGGCGGAGCGATGGATGAGGAGGATATAGAGACAGCAAAGTCTGAGTTCAGACTGGGGATGATATGTATTTTGCACACAGAGTTTATATACACGCAAATGAGGAAGGGGAAGTGTCACTTGGGTGTGTCTTGGCCTGCAACAGCAGCGACCATTACTGAGTCTAGACACTATTACAGTGTCTGCTTCCTTATGCCCATGACCTTACACATGTACACTTAGCAGCATGTTACAATGCAGAATGCAAAGCATGACTGATAATGATCAACATTGTGAATTTGTAAACAGCTTTCGTCTTAAGGCTGGTGGACAAAATTGAGACAAAAACCGAGGATAAAAATGCTCAATATTCTTGAAATTGAGAGGGGGGCGATCAAAAGGATATTGAGCATTTTTATCCAAGGTATTTTGTCAAAATATCGTCTGCCAGCCTGAAGATGAAGTTGCTTACACAGGTTGTGCCTTATTGTTGATTTTTTGGCGTGCAATTCATGTCGTGAAATGGAAATGGTGTGCAAAGGACGATTTCTCACAGGACTCAAGGGATCTGAATTTTGATTTCTGAGATGTGGGTGAGAGTCAGCCAGTTGCATCGTCCCATCATCAGCTGAAGAATGCAATTATCCATGTAGAAGACTCCACCATGCGGATTGTTGCATGTCATTGAAAGTAGTCAAATGATAAAAAAAAATAAGAGCATGCCATTTTCACTACATAATTGCACTCCAAAGAACCTTTGGCATTTCACTAAAGTAAAATAATAATTATGTCATTGTAATAATAAGGGGAATGCGTCGTTCCCACTCACCCAGCCTAAGGCACTATGTCCGTACGGTAACTATTCAGCGCGAGCGACCCGGACAAAGTGCTCAAATACCAAGCAAAGTACGCTCGCGCCGGACTTTAGAGTTACGTGCCGCTGGGCTCGAGTTAGT
>JAAUXU010127011.1_pt1 | contig 19578 bp, 22 predicted proteins | sample 7278151 | NCBI WGS metagenome assembly JAAUXU01 (sample SAMN14350113, study PRJNA611818) | marine sediment metagenome | isolation source: surface marine sediment (1.8m) | place: French Polynesia: Moorea | collected 2018-08 | reverse complement strand
ACGCAACGCTGGTGATAGCCCGAAAGACTTCCCTTGAAGCCTATCCGTCGAGAACGATCCGCGTTCTCCGCCGGACCCCAGATAGTTGTGCTGGCGAGGCGATGAGGCACGAGACATTCGAGTACTCAGACCCCTTTCAAAGTACGTGAGCACAGTCCAGTCCAGACCACCTCATCATCATAGTACGATCCATCGAACTTACAGTAGAACATGCATTCAACAAGACTGTACAGTAAGAACGAATTTAACTCACACTGCGCATGCGCGAGCGCGTGTGCACAGACTCCAAAGTTTACTCATGAATGTAAGAAGAAGTACAGAAGTTAGGCCCAGGGAAGCCACGCTTATCGCATTCTTTCGCTTCTCTCTGTACATAGTGAACTCCGCTTAGAATAGCTGACAGTTTTCTTCTATTGTCAGCGGATTTCTGCTATAAGTGGAGGATGCTACAAAACTTAGCAGATCATGCCTGACAGTATCGTTCTGTACACATGGCTTTTGCACTGCTCACACATCCGATACGAGGGTTAAGTTTTGCTGGCCATCGCCGGCACCCTCAACAGCACAGATGCAGAAGGGAAAGAGTTCATGCACCTCCTGTCATAGTTTTTATTCACGACGGAAGAAATAGTCCAGTCTTAAAAATACAGAAATAATTCTACTTGCCATTCACCGGAGAGACTGAGGCTGTTGCGACAGTCCTTAGCAGAGTTAGCGGAGTCCTTAGCAGAGTTCTCGCTTAGCCGATGCTGTCATAAGCAGACTGTGCATGCATACAAATCCGGTGAGCAAGAGTCTAAAAGCGCAGCTTCTTTTCAGTGAATCATTCAAATAATCAATCGAGTCATCTGCTTGATGGTAGATGCGAGGCGCTTTTCCTACATCTGTAGCTTCGCATAGTTGACATTTAGCTCTTGGGTTAATTTTCTTGCTGTTATGTCCGATGTCTCTGCTGCGACAGTGGAACACGCTTAAGCGTGCACGCTCGGGACGAATAAAATTTGCACGGTAGAGGGGTGATTCTGCTTCAGACTTTTGGGATGGGGCTTAGCCGACGTTGGACGCATGAGTGAGTTGCACGATTAAGGGTGTTCCATTGTAAAACCGAGGAGTTCTTCTGAGGAGTGAAGCAGTACCTAGCTGCCCTGCTGCAATAAGTGATGCCTCGAAAGCGGGGAGTCTGTACTTTTTAAGTATCATTTTGCACAAAACTCCCATCAAATATGCATGCAAATAAGTGCCCATTTTCAGGCACTGAGCAGTCTGTTCACTGTTGGCATCGGGTATGCATTATTTAATGGAACGTTTTGAACGTTTCAACACAAATTTGTTGCCCTTACCTAGTTTGGACCTGCACTCAGTATTAAATTTCCATTCAATTGATACCAAAACCTAAAAAAAAAGAAGCAGTGCAGTTATCGCACTTTGAAGCTGTTACATCGAATGAGCCGCAACCTGCACTGCCTGACAGCCACGTGCAGTGCGAGCGCGGTGAATGAAAAGTTGAGTGACTCCATTGTCAATCTACAAGTTTTCCTCTCTTGACCTTGTTTTCCCCACGTCTAGAGTGATTTTTTGCCCTCGAGTCTGTTCAAGAGAGAATCTTTGGATGTTCAGCACTGCAACAAAGGTTATGCAATCTCTGTCAATGCATGTCAGCAAAATCCAGACTTTTTGGCCAATTTTTACTTTCAAAATGTACTGAGTTCCGGTGTCAGAAATGACATGGCATTATTAACACAAATTAACATGGCATTATCATCATTTAATGGATTACGCTTGCAGGTACAGCGAGGGAGACTCTACAAAAATTGATATTAATGCGACTAATCATGGCCCAAGTCAGCGCGCAATCCGATAAGACGTCGGACTGCGCCGACAGTCACGGCTCCATCATCCCTCGCATCTCCGACCCGGCCATACCGGACAGGGACGGCGCCCGCATCGTCCTCAGCAAGTTTCATTTGTCTGGCGATGGCGCTGAAGTTGCCCTGCGCCAGTGAATTCAAGTTCTGGAGAAGATAACCAAGCGTGCGAAATCATCGCTGTTGGCTCCATCCGTGAGTGAAGAGAATTACGCATACTGTTGTAGGAAATGACTCTTCCTGTATTTACATGTGATAGCATCTACGGTAATACGTTATTATACAACAGCGAGAGTACAGCGGTGCCACTGCACAAGTTGGAGTCCGGACGTCTGGAAAATAGGTAAGCATCTATGAAGGATCTTGAGTTGAACAAAGCATATGCTGTTTATTAAGCTTTATACCGGTATGGGTTAAATGTTACAATTACGCGTGTTTGTACAAAACAACTAGATGGCGGGATCATCTTTCCGTCAATGGTGCGTAGTACGTATCTTTCTGTTTTCATCATGCATAACGATGCCTACTGTCAATTTAGGCACTCCCTTATACCACGGGGCATTCTGCAAGACATGGATTAGAGCAGCTGAGCTTAATTTTCTGGCAAAAAACGCGCAAACACTTACTGCATATTTGGCACATCCTCTCGTCTGAACCGTCACCGCACCCGTCTTTGCCGGAGCAGACGGTGTCCACCGCGCGGCAGCGACCGCCGTCAGCGCACCTGAATGGACAATCCCGCGACGATTGCCGGGGGTGACCCAGAAGGAGTCGTTTGGCGAACCTGCCGACTGGTCCGCAAACTCCAGCCGTTTCGTCGGATCCGTCCGGACACGCGGGCTTGGCGTTGCAGAACTCGAACCCGGGCACGCACCCGGAGCCGTCGGCGCAAGCGAAGGAAGTGTTAGGGCAAGATAAGGGGATCGTAGAATTGACTGAAAGGGGAACGCCAGAGTAAATAGTCGGAGTAGGGAAGTGCATTAATAACATGCAAAAGTCAAATCCTGCAAAAGCTGGAGTCACTTCAAGTCACGGGGTTGAAGAGTCAGTCCGTGTAAGTTTGCGCCTACGGGTGCGTTTACTTTGGCGGAGTTGGATGATGGAGGTCCGACAGTAATTTGAAGGGTGTGGTCGGACCAGCCCTGATGTACGACATAAATCGTGTAACACATGGTATGTGAGACATTAATCTGTCAGTGTAAATAGGGTCTAAGCATATGGGTGCATTAATCAGTGCGGGATCAGACAGCGGTGCAAGCAAATCATAGCCTGCTGCTCCTTTTACTACGTACAAATTAAATACTGTGGCTACAGAGAGAGCAGGGCTGTTGTAGACGCTCTGCATTACCGTTACTCTGTTTGCAATTTCCTCTCTTCCTTGTATTTCCAGAGGTCGAAATGCTACAGAATGAAGACAAAGAAGCCCAACGCTTTTCGTCGAGAGCGCAGGAGCCATCGGTGATTAACCTCGTTACACTTTTACCGCCACATTGCGGCACCATTGTCGTGGCTACGATTACTCCAACTTCACTGTGAACACGTAAATTTGCGCGTACATATGTGCGCACAATAGGGCGACAGGCAGGGTGTAGAAAACGACACATGGTTTTCTCTGTGGCACCAGGCCTTCGTGCGACATCTGTAGAGGCATTGTCAAGTGCGTGCATGCATCAAGGCACATGTGCATCCTGGTTGCACCACAGAAAGATGGCTCTTTTGGAGCTCAAGTCACTCAGGAGGCTTCATTTGAAGCTCGTCACGATCCCACATACTAAGGTCAGGTCAAAAACCGTGCGTCAGCCCTTCCAGTTCTGGTAGTCAGTAATGAAGCTCAACACAGACAACAAGGACGCTGAGCTTTGTCAGGATACAGGTGAAACGAGTCCCCGACGTCTTCGTCTGCTGAGTTCACAGTGTCAGGTCAAATTCGTCTCGCTCGTGAGTGCAAAAGTTATGTTCTTGGTGCCGCCTAAGTGAAGAAGTTGGCACCCAATGTTGGTGTCCAACCTCTCCGTGCGTCGTCAGACGCGGCGAGGTCAACGACCTCTCTGACGAGGGCTCGATTAACAACCAGACAGGGCTAGAAAGCTTGAGACAGAACCAGACTGAAAAGAGGAAGAATGGAAGAAAGAAGTTCTGCACGCACGTATGCATATTTCGCTTGGCAAGAGCTACAGCCCGGAAAACGCTTTCGCTGGAGGCGAAGCGTTACTTACCTGGTTTGCATCCCCATTCATCTTCCCCTCTTTCGCAGTCCATTACTCCGTTGCATACGCGGGAGGCAGAGACGCATTTCCCGGACTCTTGGCAGGGAAAAGAGCCTGCAGAAAGAGTCATACATAGTCGGAGGCAGATTGAGGAAAGCTCACTCAACATGGAGATGGCCTCAGCTCAGGCAGCATCAAAGGAGAAGCATTAAACCATTAGGAGCTTTTCAGAAATGATTGCGCAAAAAAGTTGTTACTCTCACATCACTGACAAATTGCGTTTTTGAGGCAAGACCCACTGACCTTTGGGACATCGTTCCGGATCGCTGCACTGCTCGTCACTGCCATCGCTGCAGTGAGCGCGACCATCGCATAAGAAGTAACGCGAGATGCAACGGCCGCTAGAGCGACACTGCAAAAAAAAGGCATACGATCAATCAGTTCAGGGCGTGAGTATGTGTTGCAAACCGGTGCGCTCTACATCACTTAGGTGGACAAAGAGTGCCAAAATCGGTGTTTTTCAGTAATACGTCTTGATCGAATTTGGGTAAGAGGCACGGCAGGAAGACTGACCTGGAACGTCCCCTTGGGACAAAGCCGAACCCTACCCGGGGTGCAGAACCACCAGTCTTCGGCGCTGCGGCTCACTCGCCGCAGTCGCCGAGGCGGTGGGGGCCGCGGGGTCAAGAAACCGGAGCTGTCAGGATCCCCGCCCCCTCCGGGCACAAAAGCGGCGCATGTGCAGATGCCGCCGTGACAAACTGCGCCGGCGTCTGCAGCTCGGCACTCGGCATCCGACGAACAAGGTTGAGACAAGGAAGTTGCGCTCGTGACAGATGCTGCTGTTTGAAGGCGTGTAATGCTTGCTAGAAAGTAAATAAAAAAAGTCCAGCACATGCGCACTGCACATGTAGTACACACATTGTCACCTGGGCCTACTGCGTGGTACATGACGGAGTGCTGTGCATTCCGCACTTAAATGTATAACAGTCAGGATGTATATCCGTATAGAGCACTAGAATTCGTGCTCTATACTGAAATTTCGCCAGTCGAACTTTTTCCTCCATAAATACTAATGCATTAGAATAGCAATGCTTGGCTAAATCCCGGTCCTGTGCCTGCCCTTCGTAAGCACTACATTTTTAAAGTTTTACTTTTTGAGGTGAGCAAAAGTGAGATATGTAAAAAAAAGGACGTCTCGTCGTTTTATACAGCAGACTTGGGTTATGCAGACTAGCCAAATGAATGCCTGCCAGCCTCCATCTCTTCCACTGATTCGAGACACACTTTTTCTTCGCGGATATTAGCAGACACATTTAAAGGTCAGGATCATCATGTGTCTATAGATCAGGGCTATATATATATACAGACATTCATAAATTGTATGTGTACAATGTAAGTCCGTCGCATACATACCTAGGAGAACGTTTTCTCTGCTCGCCACGCCGTCACTGTTCGCGACCTCAGTCCTCGAGCACGTCCTCCCGTCCTCGGGAACGAAGCCCGGATCGCATTTACACCTTGCGGCTGATCCAACGGGACCCGTCGGTACGCATGAGGAGTGGGGGATCCCGTAACAGGGACCGGGAAGAAAACAGGCCGAGTCTAGGGCTAAAATGGAGGAAATGTGCGCAGAGGTGAGAGCGCGTGTGTGCGGTAACACACGACGCAATAGCGCCCAATTCTTGGAAAGAAACCATAATCACCCGTGAATGTAATCACGCGCCAGACACGCACAAAGAGAGAATTCGTAAGAGGCCTCCTCATGTTAACGTCACGAGGAAAAGGTGTGTTTGTGCGGCCGACATTCGACTTTAGAAACATTTCTCTGAAAACACTTCCTCATGCAAAAAAAAAATCATTTAATTTGGGAAACTTTTCCAGGAAGCGCATTTGAGTTTGCCACCTCTTTTCAACTCCATTCCACTGTACAAGTGCCTCTTATGGAAAAACTTGGTCAACACTGGGTGCAGCCAGTGCCAGAACCTCTCCTCACTGTCGGTCAGTTGCATGTCGCAGATCTCTGCAAAGTATCCTTTGACAAAAAGTGACTTTTTTCAGTCCCCACAGCTGAGCACTTTGCTCTGAATTGAACGGAAAAGATTAGTGAGTGCATTTCAAAAGTCAAAGCAGAGCAAAATGTGAACTTTTCCATTTCAGTGATGCTAATCTAGGCTGCGCTTTGCAGTCAGTGGAGCGTATGCGCATTGTTTTCAGAGCACAGTACAGTGTTTAAGGTCCAACACTTGATTTTGGAAACAATTCGATTTTGTCAACTTTTTTTCCCCGCGGCAAAGCAGTAGCGAAGAGCGAATGTCCTTAGCAGGTTCACGCTCGTGCACGTGCGTACCATGCGGCTCGTTGAGGAGTCGCGTGGACACGCAGCACATGTACAACGGGGTGAGGCACGACGTGCCCCAGAACAGTTTAAGAAAATACTATCGGTGGTCACGTCTGTGGAGGTTAGTCGAGCATCCTTTAACAGCGCATCGTGTGTGCATACGTACTAAACGTGACTTCAGCGATATCGAAAATTCGGCGACTTTGATCTCCCTATTTCATTGCTCAAAAGAAGATTTGGTGCCTCAAAGTTCTTCTTCAGGGCAAAAGCTGTTACCAGATCAATGCTCACAAGTACGCACTGTTTTGTGTTAGTTGGCGTACGGATGTACTTCTACGCTAGTGGTGGACATGTGACGACTACCACACTACTCGAGTCCAGCACATAGTCTCAGCGTTGACAGTGCAAAAGCTGTGCACGTAACAATATTGCATTGGACTGCGTACCGTCGAACTTGACCTTGCATTTGTTCTCGTCTTGGCCCTCGTGTCCGTACAAGCAGTGACATCGGCCGAATACCCCTCTCAAAATGAACTTGCAGAATGAGTCGGCATCCTTAAGTCTGCACTGAGCGTCGCTGTAACAGATTTCACGCACTTTGGCACCTGGCAAAGAGGGGGCGACAATTTTGGTTGGTTTTTTGGTATCAGCATTTGAAAGGGTATGCGTTGACTTACCTTCAACACAAGTGTGTCTCCTGAATGCGATGGTTCCTCTCTGACACGCGCACGAACCTCTTACGCAAAGGCTTTGCCCAACTCGGCCTTGGCACTGAGCGTCCAGAAGACATGGCTGACCAAGGAGGCGGCCTGGGAATCAGTGCGATGCTGAGATCAGTAACAATCGGGACTATGAGTATCGGGACTCGCTATTTCCAGTGCTTTCAGTTCCTCGATCTATCCCATACTCTGTATCACTATGAACAGGTGAAGCGCCTAAGTTTTCGTCCCAACTTTGTCAAGTTCACCTACCATGTGAAGTAGGTGAAGAAACATCAACACTTTAAAATACGTCATTAAAATCAACATCTGACGGACAGGTCATGCCTCGATGCTCAGTGACCTCCTTCAGGCTCTGTGATGGCCTCAGCGCGGCCTCTAAAGGCTCTACGCGCTTTTCACTCTATAGGATCAGCTCCGTACGGTAGGACCAACTCTAACTCTAATATCTGCTTCCCCCTTTGGAGACTCGTTCAGGGATGTAGACAATGTGCTCCAATCAGCAAGGTCCAATTGCAGGGCCTTTATATCAGCAATGTCCCATACCTTGCAAATAGTCGGAGGGGATATTTGAAACTTTAGTAACTTATTTAAAATCAATATCGTCATAACAATCGATCTACGGTATTTGAGTGCAACTACGTACGTACATAAGTAAGTTCAGTGCTGCTAATACCTTCCGTGCAGGCTGAAAGCGGAACGGAGTCTGCTGGTCCAAATACAAATTCGTGCGTGGTCTTACTTATATTTTGCACTAATATTTCTCGTCGTGTTTCTTTTTTTGTCCAGTCTGATTCATATCACGGTCATATAGAACTTTCTGGCTTTCTTCACTTTGGCGGCCTCTGCGCGCACCACAGAAACTGAAGCAATTTATTGTAGGAAGACAACTACTCTTCTTTGACATCAAAAAAAGCAATACCAGAATTAAATTTCTGAAACAAAGTGAAAAGAGAGCAAAGAAGATGTGATGGGGCTGTACTGTATGCAGCCCTTGCTTGCTTTTGTAAGAATTACCTGCGCATATACGGCAAGTGTACGTGTGCGCGCTCTTCCCGCAATTTGGTGGCAACTTCAAAAGCCGGTGCGCGCTGTATTGCGCACGGGAAACATCGAGTGAGGCAATGATTCAAGCCAGTACCGAAGTATCGATTGATGTCGACGTGCGCGCATCGCACATCACTACTTTCCATTTTACTAATTGTACTCAAGCAAGCATCCCTCGAGACATCAAGAAAGTTTCATCCGCGGCTGCTCGCTTTCAACTTTTTGTGGGAGTCCTGATAGTTGCTCATGTGCTACAAATGCGTTTGGCTGCATCAACTGTAACGCGAGATCTCCTCCGCTTTCGGGGGGGGGGGGGGACGAACGATGACGTTAGCGAAAAAAAGCAATATCCGTGAGGTTTTCATTTTGACGTTGTGACAAAGTAGAGCGAGGACACCGGCGTGCACGCGCGCACGAGAGAGAAGCCTCCGATTTGTGGTGCGGATGAGCAACAATGGCAGAGAGGTGAAAACGAACGACGACGAACGCTGCATCAACACGTCACAGGACTTCCCCCTGGTGAATTCTCATTTTTCCCCAGCTCTGCATGGTATCGAGGCTGACAGTACAGTGTGAGGCTGGTGGAGCAGAGGTTGAGCACACTGGTCCTACTAAGACAAACACACTGTAATGAAAAAAAGATTGTACCTCGAAGGCACTTGTATTTATAGAAACAGCACCTAAGACGTGGATATTGTTTCGCCATCCTGGGAGGCACCGCCTTGGCAGCGTCAGAGGTCTCTGAACCTGACGCCTCTAATGCATTCTATCCCGGCTCACTCGTTCGGTGCCTCTGGAAAAATTGTTTATGCTGACTGGCTTAGGTGTCTTCATGTGAGGCGAAGGGAAACAAATGACTTTGCTTTTGTTTGTGCGATGGATGATTAAGGACGGCGGATCGGTGATGAGGGATAGATCCGGTCTCCGGTTTGGCCGAGTCACCTCTTGTCCGGCGCCAAGAGTGTCTTGGCGCGCCGGGGGGAGGGAGGAAGCGCATTTTGCGCCCTCTGGCGTCCGGGAGGATCAAATTCGCCAGCCCAGTGGGGCAATTCGCCAGGCATTACAAGCAAATTCTGTTGCGCCATCAGTCACAGAGGAGCGTACACCAAACTGGGCTCCCTCGAGAGGCTTGAGCCAAAAAAAGACCTATCAATACTCAGTACGTGCGCGTACTTTCTGTGTGCCTCCCTCCCCCCCAGCCTTTCTTCCGTCGGAAAACTTTCACCTTTACTTTTGCAAAACGTACAATCATTTGTTGTTCGCAAAAACGCCACAGATGAGTATGAGTGCGGTCTATTTTTTTATCTCCTCCTCTGCATGGTTTTTCTTATCCTCTTCCTCATACGCACCAGTGGACACAAACCAATTCTTGCAAATTGACTGAATATCTATCATTTGTCGTACGATTAAGATATGAATAATTCATTGTTGGGGGAGACTTTTTATCTTTTTTTTTGGAAACCGCTGACTGCTGGTACACACACTAGTAAGTCTTACGCCATTTAATTGTATCAAATAATGAGCACGCGAGGACAACCCTTCCACTTTGGCGGTTATTGTACTGGTACTTCTTTGATACAGATTGACTCCTTAAGCCCTTCAGTCAACTGGAACATTCTTGACCTGGATTTCTGCAGTGTCAGGATGAAGCATGGCAGTGGGTCAAACAACCGGACCCCGGGCCGGCACCGGACGGATGCCAACTACAAGAAGGGGTAGGCAGGCAACGAATTCGGCCTGACACAGACGGTGGCCGAGTTGAGAAGTAAGGAGAGTAAAGACAAAGCAACTCTGCTTCAATGAGTTCACATCTTGTCACAGGCGTGCCAGTTTGTCACGCCAGCCCAAGTGCCTCACTTGTGCGGTAGACTCTGCAATATGCGGCTGAGTTGGTGTCAGTCGCATGGCGAACTTTCGGGACACTTGAAGACCCTGAGCGGAAGTGGCCCAATGCCCACCCTTCCAGCTGAAGGACACAACTCAATAGGTTAACTTTTAGTGTTATAATCTTGTAATGTTGGATGTGCTCTGGGATGTTGAATGTTGATGCAGTCTCCTTGCTCTGGTTGACTCCAGCTGCCTTCAACAAAAACTTTGCTGAGTGGCGTGTGCAAGTCACTTCTGCGGGTTGACAAAGATTTAGGTCACCTTCCACTTTGTTGAGTGACATCAGGAATTACCCACTCCCATTTATTCAGGTATTACCGACGCCCAAATATTACCTAGATATGAGGACTGACTACATTGTGGCCCTGTGGAGCTGCCTTCCAGTTCGCCAAGTGACACTTCTGGGTTGCGTTACGTACTCTAAATTCAGTCAAACTTTGTTATGAGATCTCACAAGAACATCTCCGGACTTCTCTGTATAGCATCAGAAACGGTATACCGAGGACTCCGTGTGCCAGAGCACTGGAGGCAAGAACTCTCCGCTTATTAGGGCAAAACTGCCTAGGCTGGAGTGGAGCGTGCATTCCATTTGCAACTCCTGGTGCCAGAGCAGATGACAACGATTCATATGAGAATGACTGTTTTTCTTAAGGAGCCTAAAAAGTGGTAAGCTGTTTTTTTGCCTTTTTTAAGTGTATTTGTGTCCACTTTCTGCAGCATTTTGTGAGTGAAAGTGTCAACACTAGGATGCAAAATTCATGCCTCATGTAGCAGTTGCATCATTTTTCTCTCTCAACTGGTGTGAAACGTCTGCGTGTCATGGGGGTCAGTTTGTAATTTGTTAAAGGGTACGTAACATTGCGTGTACACGCCATTAGCACGTGACTTCGTTACAGCAGGAGTCACGTATTACAGCACGTTTCGCCGGTGCTCATCAGGCTGCTTCTGACCCGGCGGCAGCGCGGTTTTCGGTACAGTGAGGGCCGTTTTACGCCGGGTGTGTTGAATGCTCAGTACGCTGAGTTCACAAGTCCAGCAGAAGAATGAAAAGAACGCTCGTTTGTGCTCGTATAGTCCGATTTTCCAATGGGACTGCTGATCACAGTCCTTTTTCCGGAGATTGCAGCACGTCAGCATGTCTTTGATGGAATGAGCGAGCCCCGACGCAAGACAAGTCAGTGCAGGAGAGGAAATCTCTTTCTTACCTGACAGGCACTCGCTGTTCTTGTAGCTGTACGTGTTCCTGCCGCATTTGCACGTGCCCGACGCCTTGTCGCACTTGCTGCGAGCCATCCGGGTGGCGCAGTCCTCGTCGCTGTGGCACGCATGCGCCGGCGCAGGTGGCGCGAATGCATTGAAAAACGCCGAACGAAGCTGGCGCAAGGAAAACCAAGTGGACGTGGCGGGACTGTGCTCATTTCTGCCCAACAGGGGACCAGGCAGAAGTAAAAGCTGGAACATACGAACAGCACGTGTAAGAGAGGTGGGTGTTAGCGTGTGTGCGTGCATGAAACTTGCGCTACTCGTACACCGGGACTGCCAGGGATTGCCCTTCTCCTCACTCAACGTGTCCAAGTACTGCACGTCAATAGCCTGACGTACGCAGAGCTCAAGAAGAGATTGATGGACAAGGAAAAATGTAGGGGGAAGGGGAAGTACGACTGGACCGTCGTTCGTACACAGAAGATACCGAGCGTACATACGAGTGCTCTGCACCGTGTACGTACTTGCGGTGTCCTGCGGTACCAGGACAATACCAACATTCTGCAATATACCAGCCATAAAGGGTCTCACCAGCAGCAGGGGAAGGAGGACTTGCTTTGGCTTGGGAGCCATTTGAAAGAGGCTCCCCGTTAACGCAGGCAGTGTTTACGTAAGTCCATACTTGTCCAAAGCAAGCAGCACGATTTGTTCCAGGGAAGCAGCAACACACGTTCGTTTTATCACAAACTTTTTGCCTCCTCGTCCGCCAAATTTCTTGTCGGAGACGACGGCGATGATTTTTCTTCTTTTTCCTCTTCTTCCGGGTTCACAGCGATTCCCGCGGGCATTTCCCCCTCTCCCACTTTCAGAAGAACAACAGTGAATTATTCCTTCCTCGTCTTCAGTAGTGTCAAAAGCGCCATTTCGCAGTAGCCGTGAATAAGTTATGAAGGCCCGCCAACATTTTCAATTGGAAGCTATTGCGCGGAGAGGAGAGGCTTCTTCCATCCGTCGTCAATCGGAGCTGTTCTCTCTCAACTTCCTTCTCACCGCCGGGATGGCGTGACTGACTTTGGTTACGTACAGCTACACTGATTGCATTAAGCCATTAACCCCTCAGGGTGATCTATTGTTCGCAGAAAAAGGTGAGCCTCTCGTAGCAAGCAAGCAGCATCCGGAGCAACTGCTGTGGCCGGACTGGTGCGGGGTTGGCACCAATGAACGTAGAGCCTGGCGGATGCTGACTTTGGGAGCCCTCCAAAAGTGCACTTCAGTTGGGTAGTCAGTGCTGCTACTACTACTGGTACGAGCAGTGCGTTTCGCACCGTGAGTCAGTCAGCGGTCAGCGCGCCTGACATGGACAGGCTCATTTATGACCACGCGCTTGAACAAGAGACTCCCGGAAGAAGCCTCGACAACGTCCGGTGCCGACGTCCCGAAGGTGTCCCGCGTTTCGCTTCCCCGCCAAGACGTGTTCACTCCGCGACAGCCGAGTTGCGACTGAGAAATGAAAGAGATGCTCGGGATTGTTTTGCTTCTTTTCACTCCCGCGCGTTCGCGCACAAACGCTCGCTCGCCCGCTGAATGTCAACGAGAGGCATTGGTGAGAAGCAGCAGCGTCGTCACACGCACTGCAGTATTGCACACTCTTATTAAAGCATCACAGCATACAATGTGTGACTTGCATGGATGTGTACAAGATACACCAGTTATTTGCGCAGATCCAATACCAGCCGCAGCTTCCAGAAGACAGATTTACTTCATTTTTTTCATTTCCAGACACCCCCAGCTTTCCAGCCCCTTCAAGAGCGCGTCCGTGGCGAACGCAGACAAAGCCCTTATACGGTGAAGCCTCGAAGAAGACACAGAGGAAGAAAAAAATTTGGGATGCACCACTAACGTTTTGTAAGTTCTTTCTTCGCCGTCACGCGCCACTCGATCCTGGAGGAAAGCGCGTGTGGAGGAGAAGGCGTTGCTAATCCGAGGCACGCGAATTTCCAGGAAGGCACTGCTGTAATTACTCAAAGTAACGACTTCATCAACACTTGGAGACCTCTAATGAGAACAGAAAGCTTCGTTCCAGCACCTCAGAAACGTTTTTATCATCAGCACTCGTACGTACATTTCTGAAGACGTCGACTGCCAGGAAGGGAGGAATGTGGAAAAATTTCTGCGGAGGGCCCGATTTGAAGGCCTGTTTTTGTAGCGTGCTGTACGTGTACGTGTATATCCGCGCAAGTAGGTACAGAACAGTACGTATGTATGTACACAGCCGGCCTGGAAGTCGCTGCCTGTCATATCTGCCTTAACTTCCAAGCGTTTTCCACGAGCGTCTTTGTAGGATTCTGCCTTGTGCCTGTACCGTTATGTAACGAGAGAGATCTGGTTGAAGGAAGGGCCTAATCCTGGGCCTGTCAAGAAGTTGCCTACGGAGAAATGGCACGGGGGGAAGCGAGAAGCGGTGTGAGCACCGTTCGAGTCCAGGAAGAAGAAGCCATATCGAACGGTTCCTCGTGCTTGCTTGGTCAGGTGTTGTATGTACTTCGCCCATTTCTTGTGACGACTGAAGAAAAAAAAGGCCTACGTCTACTGCGCGTCCAACATGAGCGTGGGCACGGGAGGCCTGCCTGCAGGCTTCAGAACGGGCACACGTCCGTGCCTGCTTCAAGTGACTCGTCCAACCTTACGCTGCACTCAGTGGATGGAAGATACTGAATGAGAAAGTTGGAGTGGAAAATCTTTTATTGATACAGCTCACCTCTGCAATGGGCGCTGTTGTGACAACACGTCAGTTGCTGTCGTCATTACGGTGGAGGCTTCTCTGAGTTGAGGCAGCAGCTGCGAAAATGCGCGAGTATTTGCAATTCAGGGGTGAGGATGTCTCGCCTTTTCTTCTTCATAACTTGGCTTATTTCAATGCAAAGCAACCTCACAAAATCGCGTGTCCGGTTATGCTCTTGGCAAAAAGACCCACAGTAGAGTTTGGACATCGTACATTGGGTATGGATGTATCTGGGTCGTATGCGTAGCTGAGACATGTGTGGTGCTCACCGCCCACTCGCCGCCATCTCTTGTACATTGAGAATGTTTGTGACATGTATGATTATGCATGCAATCATATTCATGACGGCTGCCTTCTTCTTCCTCCGAAGTCGCTGTTGCTTCCAAGAGAGCAGGAGGGCACATTAGCGGACGGGCCTATAAAAATGGTCCTCCTGTGTCATCAACTGACCATTTCGGTTCCGGCCTCCGCAGGACGCAGTCATCAAAGAGGCAATCGAGGCCAGAGAAGAATGGCGCTTGTTAGCGGAATTGGGACGTTTTCCAAGCTCTCGCTCTTGTTCCTGGTGTTGTCGGGGGTGTCTTGCCAGGAGTTGGACGAGTTCATGACTTTGAAGAAGGCGCACAAGAGCCAGTTACCCTCTTTGGGGGATAGCAGGTGGGTAAAGAGTAAAAAAAATCTACCAGTGCCTACTGCAAATAGAGCTTGGCTGAAATACTTTGACTGGAGTAGGACAGCAGAGTTAGACTACGCCTTTAACGCTCCTCTCCACCACCCCTTTTCTGTGTGTCAAGGCCCAAGCAACGTGTCGACTTTGTCTACCCCGTGGATGCCTTCGAGGTGGTTCAGCGCAGCCCGGATCCGGCGTTCCGACTCAAGAGAGGAGACCCGGCCTTTAGGTTAAAGAGAGACAACGTGGTCATGTGGCCCCTGAGTGACCGGGCCTTAAGTGTCGAAGGCGGTTACAAGGACAGGGACGAAGATTTTTACTCCGACGCACTCAATCGTGGCATGCGACGAGACCCTGCACTCAGACTGAGAAGGGGTGACCCGGCCTTCAGACTGAGAAGGGATGACCCGGCCTTCAGACTGAGACGGGATGACCCGGCCTTCAGACTAAAGAGGGAGGAAGACTTCGTCCTCTCGAGGGAACTCCGTGGGGATCCAGCATTCAGACTAAAGAAAAGAGCCTCCTCCTGGTCGCCGAGGGACTAGGGAATAGCTCCGAGGGCATCTTCGATAATTGCCCTATTTTTGATTCGTTGATTACGTACCAGTTCCGAGGGCCATGTTAGAAAGGAGAAATCCAATTCAGTCTCGTCTGCATCATCACATGAAGATATATTGAATAGGAACAAACCCATATCTTTTGTCATAGGGATGTGTCGAGCCAACAGCTTTCTCGTCAGTGTTGAAACTAGCTGGAGGTTTCCAGTCACGAGAGGCTTCACTCGAAAATAATGATGGATTCGGAGTTTGAAGCTTTGAGTCAAGTTTTTTTTGGCGACCTTGTGAAAAAAAGAAAGTTCGACTCAATTCGATTCGGCTTCATATGACTCGACAAGGTTACACAGAGAAAACTTTTCTTTCCAAGTCTATCAGTCTCCTCAACTTCTTAATTACTTAAGCGGTAGGTCTTAATCTTTAATGAGGTCTAGTCGAGTTTCACCTTCCCAGCTCGAACTTTATCGACTGGAATAAGAATCCATCACTACTCAAAGTTTGGGTCATAAAAGCTCAAAGCAAGCAGTACAATCCAGAGTCACTGCATCTTCACTACAGTGCTATTTGTAGATCAGTGTGTGTTGTGTCCGTGTACAACTGTGGGCAATATTTTCTTCGAAATCAAGCATTTTTGGGGGCTCGCGAGCTTGGCCTTTGAGTCTAGAGCTGTGCGTTTACCACAAGATGATTTTACTTTCATTCTATATATATACATTAAAGCAAAGTTGTTGCTCTTTTCCTCGAGTGTGGGGGTGAAACATAGAGGACCATATGGTACTTTCCTTAAAAACTGTAGTTCTAAAAGAAACAGATAATATAGGTGTATATTTTCTCTTTTCTGTTGGCATACGGCCCTAGAGCATTAAGCATTTCCTGCTGCAGATATGGTGGCAAATGGAAAGCGGCAATTCCGCGTCAACTTACGTATTGCCTGGCCTTCATTTAAGTGTGGTGCATCTTGATATATAGAAGAGGTGCAGACAAATGGTCTTTTGGGAAAAAAGTGTTTTTTGGGTTTGCCCTCCGGCAACTTTCAGGAGGGCCGTTCATTTCACCATGTGTACTTCTCGAAGCTGAGTACTTATCTGTTGGTGTGACCTATACGTGTGTATAGAGTTCTTCGAGCTGTCGAGCCAGCTCGACGTGCATCTCTAACATGCCCATGGTACTGGGACAAAGAAGATAACAGACAAATGATTGACGCGACGCGATTAGGTGTTTTTTTCTCCTTCGGTGGACGAATTGAATGATGGAAACATTAGCTTAACTTTTGTTGGCGGTTCACAGGCCAAGAAATGTACATATGTTAGGTATACATAAGGAGCTGAGGCTGGACGCTGACGTATTTCACTTTTCACCATCTCATTCAGGTAATCAAGGAAGGCACTCTATAAATTTACATAAAGTTCCCATGTACACGGATGTGGTCTTTGTGTCCACTGCAGTGGAAGACGAGAAGAAACCCTTTAGCATGATGAACGTATGGTACTTGTAAATGCGCGTATATACGATGTTATACTCAGAGTCGAACTCTTCGTGTTGTTTCTGTCCTGATCAACGTAGGCCAATTCCTTGTCGGCTATTATGACATGATAAAGTTGCCTGCCCCGAAAATACAGATAGAAGTGAGTCTTGTTGCACGTTTTGGTCCTGATGAGCTCATCGTCGAGTCACCCACGTGCGTCCATGTATGAGTTCCGTCCCAAATGTGCCTAGAGGAGGGGAAGGAAGGATGTCTGCGCAATTAATGTCTCGTGCTCAGGAGAGATAGATAGAGGAGGTCTAGGGAAGACAGACTTGTCTCCGCTGGGTTCAGTGACGCAATTTCTTGATTGCTGTGAGAGCGACATCGGTATTTCCTCAGCAAAGCAAACAAAATTCTCCACGCAAAAATTTTGTTTTTCTTCACGCCTCGACATCATTGCCTAAGAAGCGAATTTGATAAGCTCCGCCAAGACGTTGGTGCGCAATCTGATACAAATAGCAGCCGTTGAAAGTTAAGTGTGTGCTATTAAGTCTATAAAGAGGTGTCCAACCGAAGAAGTCGTAAGTGAGGTCAGGTCGAAAATATTCCCACATGCACGCAATCGCAGCAGAGACGATATCACCCCGCAGATGCCTGTAATTTCTCCACTGTGGGAGCTTTTATCTGACATCATCGCCGTCACAATCCTGTGGTCTGATCCTCGTCACGCAAAAGAGTACGTGGGAGTGCAGTGCAAATTACCCCATGGTGCGTGCGTGCGTGGAGACTCCACAAGTTCCAAGACACCTATAATTAGGCCTTGCAGCTTTGGTGCACTTACTTAGTGATGTTCGCTCAGTGCACCTCCCTCACTACGTGCATGCCTCCCAGACCTGGGGGGGAGCGCTCAGCTCGGGTGTGGGCTGGAACGACACAACACGCCATCAAACCCCCCTTTGATGGAGAAAAGTTCGGAGAAAGAACCGTAGGAGGAATTGTGCGCACATTATTTCGTTCAGTAGCGCGAGGAGCTCCAGATTCCTATCACGACGACGAGCGCCTTGGAGCGGCCGCATCTTGGAGCAGCGGACGCGCGCGCACACCTGCAGAGTGGGCATGAAGAGGTGATTCACCCCTGAAAAGCTTCCCGACGAAGTCTCTTTTTAGCGTTATGACGAGAGCTCCTCTGCTCGCTTCTTCCTGCCTCCACGCAGGGTTCAGGGCCTCTTGTGCTTCTGGCCCAAATCTGATTTTGGTCGTAATCTCTCTGGGAAAACTGAAATGAGATACGGTCATGACTCCGTGGGCTTAGGATGCGTTTACCCGGACAGAGTCAGAACAAAGGGGCGATCAGATCTTTGGAAAATGCGCCTGCACTCATGGCAACTTCACCTGTGTGCCTACATAGTGTAAGGTAGAGCCCCAGGTGCCCACTTCTGGGAGGCCCAGTCAAAGCAGTATTTGACTGTGGCTCCATTCCATATGAGTCCTCACAGAGCTACCACAACTGCAAGTGCATTTCCCCCAGTCGCCCAAAATCAGATCACCACCCCACTGCACACAGTACTTGTGCCAAGAGCCACCGTTCCACGTGAAGATGTCAACTAGGAGGATGTGAGTCCTCTTAAAGGCCAGGAGGATATGGTCTTTTTCAGTTCAGCAGTTTCTGACGTATTTACAAAGGAGTTTGTTATGAGCATGCTGACTTTTTTAAATGATTCAAAGCTAACACGCGCCCTCTGGGGCACCATGAACAACAACGACCGTGTTGTACATGCGGGACTTGTACCAGCATTTGAGCTCGCTCAACTTTCTTCAGTTGAAGCCATGGAAAGGCGCTGTGTCCCTGAAACACCCATTGAGATACCTGTGAATTCATCCTGGGTTTCCTCTCGTCGCCTGCTGAAAGTGGCATTTTATTTACGTCACGTAATGCGCGTCATAGTGAATTGCTTGCGCGTCTATCCAGAACTTGTCCATAAACAATTAATCACGTCTGAGATAATTACAGTAATCAGTCGAAACGCTATGGTTATCGTTAAAAGCGCCGCTCATGCGTTTGATAGGAGTGCACATGAATCAGAACCACGCTCGAGCAAACGCAGGGACAGAGAGAGAGTAAGAATTCACCGAGCAACGGAAAACTAAGATTTCAGGACTTTCGTTTCCCTGACCTGAAATGCACCCCGACTGAAATCATTCGGAGTCATCTGGTGTAGGCAGAAAACAACCTCATAAAGGAGACAAGGGAATTTTTGCCGCAATTGTCCCGGTGGCAGCCGTAATTAGCGGCACTGCCTGGGTCGGTCTTGCCCAGCGCGCTCCAGGGGAGCCCGGACGACTGATCCGGAGGCGGACAAATTGGAGACAGACTGACACGGGTCCATGACAAAAGTGACACAGATATCGGCCCTAAACTCCGTCTCAGGAGCTCTAAAAAAGGGGACTTTGGTTCACTTGTCCCAAAAAGACTTGTCACAACCCCCCTTCTTGCCCATGACACAGAAGTGCATTGGAGTCAGACATGAGCACGCCCCCCCCAAATGGTCCATTTTTTAGGGGGGTGACACAGCTTTCCCTGTCCACTGCACAGAGATGTTTATTACACAAAAATGTCACATTGTTAAAAATGACGAAGTTCTCTGGGGTCCTCTTTAAAATATCACTAATATTTAAAAAGTTTTATAACATAATGAAATATATAATAAATATTACATTTATTGGGGTCTCAGGCCTGTACAAAAATTTTTAGGCCACAGTTGTAGTCCTTTAGATGCTGAACACAGATATGTGTGTGGCTTAGTGAAATGACTATTATTGAGTGAGTTATTAACACTT
>JAAUXU010070278.1_pt1 | contig 19591 bp, 20 predicted proteins | sample 7278151 | NCBI WGS metagenome assembly JAAUXU01 (sample SAMN14350113, study PRJNA611818) | marine sediment metagenome | isolation source: surface marine sediment (1.8m) | place: French Polynesia: Moorea | collected 2018-08 | reverse complement strand
TGCACGAACTGAACCTACACAGAAGTACTGAAGATATCTGCATGCAGATTTGCACGAATTGAACCTACACAGAAGCACTGAAGATATCTGCATGCACTGAACAAGAGTCCCGAACAATTCCCCGAGAAGAAGATATCTGCATGCAGATTTGCGCGGAGCGGCCGAAACGGTGGAGAACGGAAAGTTGCATGAGATATTGGTGCAGATCTGTTGGCGTTTTCAGTCATTTCTTCCGGGTTACACGAGCACAAAAGCCTTTTTCTTCGTCTTAATCGTCTTCTTGACCTTTGTCTTCCCGCTGGATTCGCACAGCGAGCGGTCGGCCGAGTCCGCAGTCAGCTCGGAAATGTCGCCGCTGCCCCACCAGTCGACGCTCAGAGGGTGGGCGAATTCGCGGCAAAATCCGGCCTGAAGGCGCGTCTGCACGGGCAGAAATTGCGCGGGCAACCGAGTCTTTGGTTCAGCCTCTCCTGTCGAGGTCAGCGTTTCTTCAGATTGGCAAAATATGCGAGGCAGACGAGGATTGGACAATTTTGCCTCTTCGACCTTCATTAGACCGAATTGCACAATTGCAATTGCATTTTAAGGCCTCTTTTTTGTTGCTTTTTCGTCGAGTCCTTGGTCGATAAAATTGCGATAAATTGGGATGTGACGTTTCGCAAAGGGGGGGGAGGGAGGGGGTGCGAAAACGGGGTCGTCCATGTGGAGGAGGGAGTCGCTTTTTCTTTTTAAAGGGGGCCTTCTACACTTTTCCCATCATTTTCGACCACAGCGTGAACCGTTTAAAAGCGACGCAACTTCACGGTCGCAGTTTGACGGCAGGGGGGGACAGGACGGGACACCCCCTCTCCCCAAATGGGATCCCACCTCCCCAGATGCTGCGTTTGACCCCCAGAAAAGCAGAATTGCACAGCTGTCACGTGCTTTTGGCGCCAAATGTTCCCGAACAACACATGTCGAAAGTGAAAAGCCGCAAGCCACTTTTTTGTCTGCACGAGCGCGCGCTTCGAACGAGGCCTTGTTTTACTCCGTCTCCATCGTCAGGTGTTGCCTCCAAAGGTCTGACTGACGAGCGAGAGGGACCGGCCCATGATGGTGATGACGCGGGCCGGGCCGGGCCCGGGACTCAGGTCGCTCTTAGACCGTGTACGAGTCGACTTCGGGCCGGACAGACTGAGCAACTGGTTGCGCATGAGCAAGCAAACTCATTCAAGCGTCTGTCAACTCTGCCCGAACGGTGGCGCGGGCCCGAGTCGGCCCGAGTCGGCCCGATGTTGGCGAGCCCAGCTTTATCCATCACCCGGCTAAGATCATGGTTGGAGCAACCTTGTTTGGATAGTGATGTCCTCGCGAGTCCTCGAGCCATTGTGGAAACTTTGCGGGCCCGAAACTGCTTGCCGGCTCGAGTCATTCACTCGTCTCCGCTCGTGTCTGGCCGAGCTGCCCACAATTGACTGACGTCGCCAAAACGGAGGAAAAAGAATCCTTCGACTTGACCCGAAATGCCCAACTTTGGCTGCCCAAGTTTTGGACTAAGAAGTCAGACCCGAGGTCGCTTTCGTCCTCGGATCTAATGAGACAAATGATGATTGAAGCAAATTGGATGGAAAATTTGCAAAAGAGAAAAAAATCCAAGGTCGACGATAGCGGCCACGACGACGACGGCGACCACGGCGATGATGGCGGCCACGACGACGACAGCGACCACGACGCTCGCTCGGCCAGACAACTCAGAGCGCTCGACAGACAGGACTTGCGTAGGCGGAAAATTAGGAATTCTGCACATGGTTTTTAGGCATTTTGCCCCCCAAAAGAAGACAAAAGACTAATTTTCGCATGAGGATGAGAAGTTTCCTGAGTGGCAAACCTGACCCAGCAGGTTCTCAGCTCTGACTGTTGCTCTCTGAAGGCAAAAAGGCTTGGTTCAGCACGAGCGTGGTCATGCCCAGCAGCAACAGCGGCGCCGACAGCACCGAGTGGTTCTCCTGGCCCAAGTGACCATGCGGGAAATCCCCGCTGAAGCAGACCAAGCCGGGTTTTGGCACTCATTCCGCGGTATCCGCGGCCCCCATTTGCGTCAACCCTTTGGCCTCCAAGTGGAGGAGGCAGAAAATCTGCGAGATCGCCATTCGCTTCTGTCCCTGACATCAATGTGGAAACAAAGATTGCACGGATTTGTTCTGTTTTCCACGTTGTCCTCAACGGAGAGGACGACTGCGCGTCCGGGGCCCGCGCGTGCGTGCGTGCGTGCGCGCGTGCCCTCATGCGTGCTGCTGTGCGTGCGCGCGTGCGCGTGTCACACGTGCGTGAGTGAGTTATTCTCAAGGAGAAGGGATTCTGTATAAAAGTGAAAAAAGATGCACGACTTTCGTGCAGTCCCCGACCATGGATTCCTCCAAGAAGATCTTGTTGCTCTTGTTCGTCAGCGTGGTGAGCGCAGCCGCCGACGGGTTCTTCGACCGACACACCCGGTCAGAAAGGTCCAACGCCTACGCGGACCAGCCAGCCAGACCCTACTCGTACGAGTACTCGGTCAACGACGACTACGAGGGCACCAAGTTCAACGCGCGTGAGAGTGCGGACGGCAAAGTCGTCACTGGGTCCTACCAGGTAACTCTGACTCTACAGGGTGACCGAGAGAATCAGTCGGCGGAGTCGATGCTCAGATGTGTAACTTCTTGCTAAGGGGTGACGCAAAAAAACCTCACTTTAGAAAATCAAAATGTTCTACTATCTGCACTTTTAACTCAAAGTTTTGTAACATGCTGTATGTAGCAAGTGTAGTGCACTCTTGGTTTTACAGCCATAACTTTTGACTGGATGGAGCTACAGAATTGGTTCACCCTTCTATGGAAAGCTAAGAACCTCTTCTACAACTAAACTCATATGCACTTCCGCTCTAGGACCACTCATTTGTCCGCAGTATAAGGGCAAAGTTATGTAGCGTCGCAGAGTTTACTAGATAAAAGTTTGGGTGTTTAGCGAACAAATGAGCAAAAGCGCAGATCAGAGGAGCTTCTTAGCTTTCCATAGGGGGAGTCAAACACTTCAGTATGTCAGTCCAGTCAAACTTCAAAAAAAAGAAGCTTGCTCTACGCTTGCAAAACACAGTGTGTTATAAAACTTTGAGTTAAAAGTGCAGGTAATGATAGAAACAAAGAAACATGAGACTTGTAGCAGCTGAAACAGTGTGTCATGACAATTTTTCACCCCCCTAAAAACACTGCTGACATTTTCGAACTAACCTAATGTAAGGTGTTATAAGGGTGGCCCCGACGGCCCTAACTATCCTGGTCCAAAATTGACAGAGAGATTGCTAAGAGCCGATGTCCAGGTCAAGGAATTGGATAAAGCTGCTCAATTTCATGATATGGCTGCTGCCACCTTCAAGGACCAAAAAAAAGATAGACTTATCTAATATATACGTATAAAGCAGTAGGACTTTATGTAGTGTGTCTGTCTGCATAAGCCAAGTCAAACTGTCTCTTCCTGGCACTTTTGACTTGGTCCAGCCAGCTGGAAACCTGGACCCCCTGCCATCTATACAGTGTGTGTGAGTGTCTGTCAGGCTATGGGCACTGCATAGGCAGGGACTACAGAGACACAGACTGAACAAAGTCACAAGCAGTGACTTGATTGTTGGGGGCTTCATTGGAACAACCAGCGAAGCTGGTTGGATCTGCTGGTATCTGATAAACAGCTACAGGATGAGGCAGTTAATATGATAAAAAAGACTCAAGTCATGGTTTGAAAGATAGAGCTGAGGCCAGTTTAGTATGAGGTTGACTGCTGGCAAAAACATTTTGGAATGGGAGTTAGACAGATCCTCTGTCACGGTGTGTGACGACTACCGGAGTTGGAAGCCCGGGAAGCCCGGCTTGGCTTTCCACTTGGCACCGTCTGTTTCGTTGCTGACGACCACTTCTTCCTCGTCGTCGGCGGCAACGACAATCGCGCCGCTATAAAAGGACGCTGACATCCCCCCAGTTTCGTAAAAGTGTGTAGCCTTGGGGCACTTCGAGAGGACAGATCTCAGCGACGTGTACCGGGGTGAAAAGACCCCTGTTCGTCGGCTCCACCATGGCAACCACGTGCGCCATGTTGCGGGAGAGTCCGCATGCAACTCGCTTGACATCAATGAGCCCGGGCAGGCTGCCGTCCAGCTCTACACGATGTTTGAAGAGATCTTCGATGGTCTGCCACTCGAAACCAGTGCTCACAGTCACTACCATGGACACAACGTCGAGTCGTTCCTCGGCCGTCCGAAGCCGCACGCCACGATATTTGACCGCCAGGCGTAGCCTCCGCCCTCGTGGCCTCCGCCCTCGTGGCCTGGGAGCTGGGAAACCTTTGCCTGCGGGAACGTCGCAGTCATGATCGCGTCGGCCCCCACTCGGCGGTTGCAAGTGGAGCACGTCTTCGATGAGAATGACGTCCGCCTTCTCCCCCGTCCAGATGTAGAAATACAAGGCCGATTTGTTCACCATGGTCGTCACCGGAGTAGGAAGCGGAGTCGAACGGATCAACGACCGGTATTTGAAAAAGAGCTCGGTGCAGGTAGAGATGTCGAAGGGTGAGTCCGGGCCGAGCCCCAGTCCAAGACTAGAAAGCCCTTCGTGCTGAAGAGCCCGAAGGAGAAGTCCTCCCCCTAAGCTGAGAAAAGGGCAGAATCGGCTAAATTGGCGTAGTAGCGGCAGTCGCTTAGACGTCTTGCTGAGACGTCTTGTGAAATCTTAGGGAATTTCGTGACGTTGCTCATTTGTTAACCAGGATTCCAAAGTTGTGCAACAACCTGGACGGAGTCACAATGGTCACAGGACAGTTCGGGGTCATGGAGGGCTTGAGCAAGCCCAACTTGAGTCAGGGGATATTGATTCGAAGCCTCACATTGATGACAAATGTGGGAAAATCTTGAGTCGTCATTGTGGCTCATACTGTACAGACGCTTGACCCCAACAGAAAGATTGGGTGGTGCCAGCTCATCACCTTTGTCAACGTATGCACTCAGCTGAGCTGCTGTGAGTCCTTTGATGCTGCCTCACACTGTAACCACGTTGTTCGTTCCCGACTCAGGTGCTCCTGCCCGACGGCCGCCTGCAGACCGTGACGTACACGGCCGACCACTACAGCGGCTACAACGCCGACGTCCAGTACAAGGGGGAACCGGCGTACCCGAGACACCAGAGGCCATCGTCGTACAGACCCGGATTCTGAAGAGTGGGTCCTTTCCCCCTCCCCCTACTGTTGTTAAGTCGTCCTTGAGCAATCAATGTCAAGTTTGAGGGAATAAATACACGTTGAAGCCAACCAGGAATGTCACTTGTTCGTAGGAATGTCACGTAGATGCCTGAAAAGTAGGTTGAGTGAGCTGAGACATCTGCGTGATCGTGGTGACCAAGACCAACTTCTTAGTTCGGCCCTCGTCCTGTGGATCGTCCACACCCAGACAGCCTCCCTCCAAACACCTGGAATGGCCTAAGGCCGAGGCTGCGGAATCGCGGCCTCTTCCCTGCTGTCGTCCCCTCCATCGTCTGATATGCTAACAATATCTGGAGCTTCTTCAGATGCGAAGAAGAGAGCAAGAGAGCAAATTCCAAGCAGCTACAACGGGGCTTTCTCTTCCAAGGGAGAAAGGGCAAAGCCAAATACAGACAGGAGGAGCAGGAATCTAGTCCAATTGGACGGACTCTTGATTGCGTCCCACTCCATCACGGCCCGCGAGGCGGTGGAGATGGCCGAGTTCTCCTCCGCCTCCGCCCCCATCTTCTGGTTCGCCACACTCCACAACCCAGTAAGTTCAGCCGAGAAGTGTCTTCTTTGTCCGGCTGGTTGTCTGGTAGAGCAGCTGCTGTTCCCGCTGCTCTTGGAATTACGCTCTCTCTGTGCGTGCCAAAGAAAGAGGAGACGAACGACGACAGCACAACTTTCTCAGTGATGTTACAAAGCTTGGCTCAAAGAAATCCTCTCGCTTCACATATTTTGGCTGATGGCGAAGAAATAAAGGAAGAGAAAATGGCACCAAATTTTGTGTCAAATAGCGTGCGACCCACAGACACAAAATGGGCACCGGCCAGGACCAGACTGAACTGATCGCTGTGACCAGGGGAAAAAAAATAGCATTCATGCAGCTCTTACGTCAAAGGTTTCTCCTCCTCATACAAGGGATTTAAAGTTCTCCATGATCTGCGTGACAACTTCGACAGATTCCGGAGAGGAAAGAAGCAGGAGAAGATTTGTGCCCGGGGCTAAAAGGACCCGTCCCACCTTGCCGTTAATTAGCTCGACTGGAGCTTAAGCGACAAAGAAGAGCAGCAACTTCAAGATGTGGACGATCCTCGCCTTCTGCTGCTTCCATTTATTCTTTTTGGCCGGCGGGGTCACGGCCCTCATCTTCAGGGCCGACCAGTTCAGGGATCTCACCGGGGAGTGCAAGGACTCGGAGGGAAACAAACCGCTCACGTACATCCTGAACGAGGACAACCCGGCCATGTACGTCAGCATCGATCCGGCCGCGCACGCGGCAAAGATCAGCGGCACGAAGCAGCAGCAGCCGCGCAGGCGGCAGCAACCGCACGAGAGGTTCTTCAGCAATCTCATGGACACGCCGCTCATGCGCAACCTCAACACCATAGAGTACAAGGCGGAGGCCGCCGCGCACGTCTTCGGCGGACAAGTCTCACCGGCGGCCAACGCCACCTTCAACTGCGTGCTGCAGGTGCAGACGCAGCTGCCGCGCGGCGAAAAGAGCGAGAGCCAGTACGACGCACTCTCCCTCATCATCGTCGAGTTGGACTTCAGCAACAGTGGCGTCGGCGTCGGCGTCCCCGGCGGCGTCGGCATCGGCGGCGTCGGCGACGGCCCCGGTGGCGACGGCCCCGGGGGAGGCGGCGGCGGCAGCGGGGGAGGGGGCAGCCGTCAAGCAGCCCCGATATCCGAGACGCTTCAGCTATCCACATTCGGCCACCGCAGCCAGGAGGTTCGACTTGTGACAAAGCCCGCGCGATACACGGAACGCATCTGGGCGGCCACCAACCCGAACTTCCTCCTGTCGGGGCAGCTCTCCGGCTTCGACCCCGTGGACTACCGAACCAAGGTGAACGAGCAGCACATCGTGCGCCCCGAGGAGCTCCACTCTACATTCGACAAACCGGCGTCCATCAAGGTGAAGCTGGCAAGCCACGTTTACTTAGGCCCTTATGCATTCATGCCCCTATTACGACGGGTGACATGTAAAAAAATTGAGATCACACGTCAATCTTGGCACATTGCATAACCCTCCTCTGGTTCAGTTCTCTGCTTGCTAAAGGCTTAGGACTGACTTAGTAGGATTGAATTAGCTTAGTCTAAACGTGCCCAAAACAGCCTCTGGAACTTCCTCTGCAGCAAAGGAGTTGTACTCCCGGCCTCCCTCACGTACTCTCGACTGGAGCCAACCTCAAAAGCCTTCTCCTGGTCCCCCTTGGTGGACTGGGCAATGTGACAGTGAGACTCCTTACAAGCTTGGCAACAGCGCAAAACAGAGAGTGTCTGGTTCCATTCCTGAATTGATTCAGAAATGGAACCAGACACTCTCTGATGCACTTTTGATGACTTCAGAGTGCAGTGAAAGTCAACCTCACAACCTTCATGCCCCAAAACAGGGTTGCCAGGAGAGCCAGGGGAGAGCAGAGAAGTTGAACTGCCAGAAGCTGTTGAGGCACCTGAATACAAAGCTCAGGAATGATCATTTTTCTGTTGCCTGCAATCCGTTGACGCCAACAGACAAATAGTACTGTTCTAACCCTCTAGCAAACAGAAAACTGCTCTGTGCTATTACAATGTGCTTTATACGCATCACTCGTTAGGTGAACTTGAGTCGATGGACCACGGAGTCGCACGTGTACATGGTGTTCACCTCCTACCGCTACCTGCGCGGCCAGAGGTGCCACGAGCACAAGGAGTTCGACTGCCTGCCGCCCACTTTCCTCAGCGCCAGCAGCGACCACATGTGCATGAGCCATAACCTAGCGTGCGATGGACTTCCCAACTGCGGCCAGGACTTACTGCCGAACCAGGACGAGAACTGCTTCAAGATCCACTGGAGCTCCATCCTCCTGTCACTCGTCTCCTACATCCTGCTCGCGGTCACCCTGCTCCTCTGCCTTTCCTGCTTCGCCAGGGTCATAATCCAGTGGTCGGTGCGGTCCTCGTTGGCCGAGCTACGCGGCGGAGGTGACTTGGCCGCCGCAGCCGCCGTCGCTGCCGCAGTTCCCGGCGGCGGCGCCATTTCTCCTGAAGAAGGCTCGTTCAGGTCGTCTTCTCGTTTCTTCCACTTCCTGGGCAACCCGTTTGGCAGCCGCTGGGAGCGGCCGCCGCCCTCGTACGACGAAGCGCTCAAGCACGTGAACCCGGACACCGACTCCTCGGGGAGGCCGCAGGCGCCACCGGCGTATGCAGAGAGTGTGGACTTGACAACTTCGGCCGCACCTGCAGCGACCAGGAGCATCATGACCACCACCACCGTCAGGTGCCGGGGCATGGGGCACATGACGACAGCCGCCGCCTGTGAATCAGCGGCGCCGTCAGCGACAGGCGGCGACTCTCAAGGCTTTTCAGGAGGGACGACGGAGACGCCGCCGCCAGAGTACGACAGCCAGGCCTCAATCGCGTATTTGGAACTTGGAGGCGGCGGCCCCAGCGGTCCCGGTGGCCCTGGCGGCACCGGTAGCAGCTACGGCAACGCCAGCGGCGACAATGTCAGCAGCGGCAACGCCAACGTCGGCCACGTCCAGACAAGTCACCCAGCCGTCATCGTCTTGCCGCCGACCCCCATGGGGGTCATCTCCTCGCAGGAAGAGTTCGCAGCCGCCGCAGCGGCTGAGACCATCCCCTTCCTGCCGCCAAAGCAACCGTTGACGTCAGACAACCTGACTGTGGAGGCCGAAATCTGCAGTCAGCAGGAAGCAAGAGATTATTAGTCCGGGTGTAGATAGATCGCATATCATAGGAAAGTCTCCTGAGGTGTCGTATGAGCGTTAAAAATGCCATGTCCTAGTTCAATTGACTCTTTCGTTAGTCTTCTGCTTACCCCTCATTGTATTTGTTTGCTTAAGGTCCGCCGTAAGCTAAGAGAATTATACATTGCGTGTATTAATAGGTAAAAGTCAGCTGTTAGGTAAAAATGGCGGCATCAGCAGTAGGAAGGTTGTTTGCAGCCGTCCACAGGGTCAACGCCGCCCTGACCAGCGTCGACTGACGCGCCTGCAGGCTCTACCTCGCTCTGGCGGCAGTTGCTTGGATGTCACCACAATCTGGGCGGTCGGGAGACCAATGGTATGGCGTCTTCATTTGGGGGAATTGAAAGTAATGGCAACCCTGATTGCGAAAAAACCGTCAGCTGTCGATGTCCTTTTGCAAAGCTGACCTGTTCTACAGACCTTGGCTAAGCTGCTACTGCCGAGCCGCAAGTTCTCCTTGGATGATGGCCGACCTCGCCTGGATCTCTGAAGCCTAAGAGAACGACTCACAGACGACGACAACGACGACCACTCCAAGATGTTGGCCAACTCAGCCCGGTTCTCCCTCACCAGGAGGCTGACGGGTGTCACTGCCACGGTGGGTAACGAGTGGAGCAATTAAAAGGAGAGGTTTTCATCCTGGTGCTCTAATTTACAGGCTTCATCGAGCAGATTGAGGTCTTCCAGGCTGATATCGTCCTATTTGCCGGCGACGTCCACGGGGTTCGCGCCCGCATCACGAGGACAAGTGGCAGTGACTCCAGTGAGGTAAGAATGCGTCTGCTCCGGCCGATCGAACGGCAGCCTGATCTTGTTCTGCCTAAGCAGTAGTCCTCTTTGGGGCTCTCCTGAGTGCTCCCTTCGCTCACTGAGGACTTCCTCCTTGCGCTTCGATGACATCCGCACGGTCGAGTGCCCGGCATTCGCCGAGTCCATCTCCGAGGGCGATCTTCGGTGGGAGAAGGCTGAGGGCGACGCCGTCGCTCAGGACGAGGTCATCTGCGAGGTGGAGACGGACAAGACGTCGGTGCCGGTGCCGTCGCCTGTCGCTGGAGTCGTTCAGAAGCTCCTTGTGGAGGACGGAGCAACCGTCAATCCAGGGATGAAGCTCGCAGAGATCAAAGTTGGCGAGGGAGCCGTGGCCAAGCCCGCCGCAGCCGAAAAGAAGGAGGCCCCGACAGTCCCTGACCAGCAGCCTTCACCGCCACCACCGCCACCCCCACCGCCACCACCGACCCAAGGTAGGCGTACGCAAAGATTGACTTCTCTCAGACTCAAAGAGTGAACAGAGGTCTCCTTGCGAGTCCGTGAGACCTACCATACCCAAAGGGTACAGGTCATACCGGTAAATGTACCCGTTGAAAGTCTGCTAGTGTAAACCGCTTCACAATCGTGCACGTGTACCTTGCTGACACGCAGGAATCCCCACGACACCTCCTGAGACCCCGCCGACTCCGACTGCACCAACATCAACTACTCCCGCGTCAGCCGTCAAGCCCAAGGCGGCCGAGCCTTCCAGCCCGGCTGCCGTAGGCCCCGTGGTCCGGATGCCACCGGCTGATCCCACGACCGAGATCGCGGGTACGCGATCCGAGAACCGTGTCAAGATGAATAGAATGAGGCTGAAGATTGCGCAGAGGCTCAAGGACGCGCAGAACACTAATGCCATGCTGACCACCTTCAACGAGCTAGACATGAGGTAAGCAGGGCAGACGTCCTGTGAGGGCACGTTTACACTGGCGAAAATTTGACGTGTTCCTGCCCGCAGTGCAATCATGCAGCTTCGACGAGACAATCAGGACGCGTTCGTGAAGCGCCATGGCTTGAAGTTGGGCTTCATGTCTGCGTTCGTCAAGTCGTGCGCGTACGCGCTCACGCAGCAGCCGACTGTCAACGCCGTCATCGACGGGCAAGACATCATCTACAGAGACTACGTGGACATCTCAGTGGCTGTAGCAACACCAAAGGTGAGGGTTGTCCATGGTCCAGAAGCTATGCAGAAAGTCATACCACTGATCCGCAGGGTCTCGTAGTCCCGGTGTTGCGTAACGTGCAGGACATGAACTACGCGGACATTGAAAAGGGCATCTCAACGCTGGGCGAGAAGGCGCGCAAGAACCAGCTCGCTGTTGAGGACATGGACGGAGGAACTTTCACCATCTCCAACGGGGGGGTGTTCGGGTCCCTCTTCGGCACGCCCATTATCAACCCGCCCCAATCTGCCATTCTCGGCATGCACGGGGTGTTTGAGAGGCCCGTCGTTAGAAATGGGCAGGTGAATACTTAATTTAGTTTCAATTGTTTTTTGGCCTTGTCAAAATAACTCTCGTCTTTTTGGCACCAATTGCTCTTGCAGGTGGTGATCAGGCCCATGATGTACATCGCCCTGACGTATGACCATCGCCTGGTGGACGGCCGCGAGGCCGTGACCTTCCTGAGGGCTGTCAAGGCCGGCGTGGAAGATCCCAGGACGATGCTCCTCGGCATGTGAGGACTCGGGAAACCTAGGAATTGACTTGTTTCGCAGCAGTTTTGTTTTCGTTCCAATGGCACAGACAAAATTGGCGTCATTCTAGTGGTGCCTCAAGTAACTAAAGAGATCTGGAAGTGACGGAAGAGTTGGAGTTGTTCTGCTTGTCCTTTGCCGTGCGTCCGCAAACACTCATTACATAAGCAGGCGTTGCCAACGTCGGCTTATGGAGAGGGAGGAAATATGCGAGGTCGTTGTACGATTCAGCTGAGGTTGTGCCATAACTTTGGTCTTCTGACTAAGTTGTCGAAGTTGTTATCTTGGAATTTCCAGAAAGTCGTGTTCATGTTTACTGGCTAGAATGTGACACAGACACATTTCCTATGCAGAGACTGAGAAAAAGAGGCCACAGGGCCAAAGGTTGACCAGGAAAGTCTCATCGACCAGATCATTGGGCAGGATTTGCGGGCCAAGCAAGAAGTGAAAATGAGGGGCTCTTTTGGCACCCATACAACTTTTTTTGAAGAAAAGTTTGTTGTTCCTTTAACCTGGGTAGTCCATTCTGTTGCTACAGCACTAATGGAGGACTCCCTGGTTGTTGCGCGTTAGGTTGAATGTAGGGCAAGGGGAGAACGCTCTCTACCACATCTGTGTCAGCCCCTGAATGGCCCCCACGAACGGGACCATGAACATTTATGCAGATTTCGTGGTCCCCTTTCTGAGCTTTGTGGGGACGGTGACAAGTGAAGTCCTCTTGTAGCTCTGGGGCAGAGGATGAGGTCCGAACAGAGCACCCCCTGCAGGATCCAGAGGAGCTGGCAATAATATAAAGAGTGAACATCGACAAGCGACAGAGAATCAAAACCACGAAAGAAAGCCAAAGCACGCAGGAAACCATACTGTGTACATGGTAATGCATGACAGTGTCGCACGTCAGCCTAGCGGGAGATAGAACTGGGTGACAGCCAAGACCATTTGAGAGTAAAGACCATTGTCACGTACCTGATGTTTAGGACCAATGAATGGTGATAGCTATGACTGGAGCAACAGGCGGTTGACTAGAGAAGAACCGTAGACACAGATGCAACTAAATGTCGGACATACGAATCACTAAAACCTTACAAAACTAAGCATCACAGAAAAGGAGACTAAGACATCAAAGAACCCACCTAAGATGACAAAATACTGAAATATATATAAGTCATCCATAGAGCTGGGAAAAAAATCAGCTTGATTAGTCTAAGTTTCTCAAAACGTCTGACAGCACAGTGCATTGTGCCTTCGAAGAAAACACTTTGTTGTGGTCGTCTTGGCCAGAGGATTTGGCATGGCAATTTTAGAGCTGACACTAACGTGACTGTAGATGCCTAATCCGAAATCAATACCTGCAGTCATCCTTGGAGTAACATGTTTACAGCATTGCAATGACAGGCTGGGGGCGGCGAACAGAAAAGGATAAAGGAGACAAGTCTTGCACGACCTTCAAGCAAAGGAGAAAGTACTTATGAGTACTATGTGTAAGGGGAGAGTTTCTTGGTTCTGGACAGACAGTTGCTTGAAGAAAACAGAGACAGACAGAGCAATAGAGTCATTTGGGTGCAACAAGGATTTGGCCATGATTTCATGCTGTCCAGCGTTAGGAAAGAAGAACTCAACTACTTAGTTTAATCTCCTCTGTGCACAAGCAGCAGTGGTTTTTGTCCTCTCATGTCAGCTTTGGTCTGGATTTGGCACGTCCTTATGACTTTTTGTCAATGTCATGTTATGCAACTACAACAGGAAACAACCCGCACACAACACAGACGACGCCCCCTTGGCGGTGATGTCACGTCGACGTCCTGCTGCAGCCACCTCAAGAGCGCGTAGGAGCGCGCGCCGACGGGCAGCCGGCCGGCCGGCCGAGGCTCCATCACGGGGCTCCTCGTGCAGGTCGCAAAAAACTCTCTTACACCTACGCATGGGTTTTTGAAAACAGAGCCAAAAACACCAGTTTGATCGATAATTCCCTGCACTTCTTTGGCAGCTCCAGCTTGAACACGACTGCTGCAATTCTCCGCGGTGTCAAGGAGAGAGTGTTCAGCCATGTCCACGGACAAGGCCACTCAGGAGGCGCTGCTCAAAGCCCTGCGCAAGGGACAGGCAGACAAAATGGCCCGCCTGTTGGACGCCGATGTGCAAGGCGTCACCGTCGACATGGCTGCCGACAGTGCCTCCAACAGCATTCTGCACAGGGCTGCCCGCTATGGCCACTCGGACGTTGTTGAGGTTCGTGATGTAGAACGCATTTGCCAAGTATGTTCGCTACACACAGTGTGCACTATTCTTTTAATGTGATAAATCTACTGGACAATAGATGCTTCTCACCCGCGGTGCTGACCCTAATCACAAGAACAAGTTCTTGATGACTCCCCTGCATCACGCCGCCGTCGAAGGCAACTCCGACGTCATCGCCGCCCTCATTGCATCTGGTGGCAACGCCGATGCCGCGGACGACCGTGGTCGGCGGCCGCTTCACTGGGCCAGCGGCTATGGCCACTTACGGGGAGTCGAGGTCATCTTGGAGGGCGGCGGCGTCTCCATGGAGCCCGACAACGAGGGCTGGACTCCGCTGCACAGGTGCTGCCAAGAGAAACCACCCGAATTGGTGAAGAAGAGCAAAGGTGAAGTCTCCGTCCACTCCAAGTCTTGTAGTCGAGCAACCTCTGGAGTGTGATGCTCCATACCGTACGTACAGTACATATAGTATTGTGTCAGTCATGCCTCAGTCATGCCTCAGTCATGCCTCAGTCATGCCTCAGTCATGCCTCAGTCATGCCTCAGTCATGCCTCAGTCATGCCTCAGTCATGTCTTTTGCCAACAACGTAAGTGACTTTTAAAGAGAATGAATACGACCCTTGGACAGGGTCTGCGGCTCACACCGTGCATGTACGGATGCAGTTTACGTACACTACACAGTGACAATGGTAGTATGTTAATTTAGATGCTTACAATGATTCAGATGATGCAAAGGAAGTCGAGGCCGCTGCAGCGCCTGCAGATCCAGCGGCTGAGCTGATGGCGCAGGACGGCGTCCGAGCCGAGATCGCCGCCCTGCTCCTGCATCACGGCGCAAATGCCGGCGCAGGAGAGCCCAAAGGAAGCCAGACGCCGCTGCACCTTGCCGCCATGAACGGCTATGCCCAAGTCATTCGAGCTCTTCTCAAGGATCCTGTGGGCGCTGCCAAGATCGACACGGTCAACCGCATCGGCCAGACGCCACTGATGTACGCCATCAACCAGCGACATCTGGGCACAGTGCGCGCGCTACTCGAACATGGAGCTGACGTGGGGAAGGGTGACACCCTACACTTCGGATGGACGCCGCTGCACTTGGCGGTGCTGCAGGTGGAGCTCGTTGGTCAGTGCCGAGACGTTACTGAGTCAATACGCCTTGGATTGCAGGATGATGTGAGCATTGTGGAAGCTTTGCTGGATGCCGGAGCTGACTTGACTGCGAGAGACGCCAACGGGATGGACGCGGAGACTCTAGCCGAGGATCACCACAAGACCAACGTGCAGAAGTTACTAAAGCGGAAGAATGTGACGGCTACTTAAAATGGAAACTAAGCATAGAAAATAGCTTTTAAACGTCCCCGTTGTTCTTGAATATTGAAGGCACGGGCGACGGAATCGCCGGAGCAGCAGGTCTCGAGCTGGAGGGGACAACAGACACCGCCATGTTGTCAGTTATGACTTAGTTACTGCCATGAAAGCACTTACATCGAAATGGGTAAATCTGGCTGTGCTGGATGTCCCAAGTCACGGGGAACACTTGGTTGGCGGCGTTGTTGTTTGGAGAGCCGGGGGACGCCACGAGGGCGCCGGATTCGTCGATGTCCATGTCTTCGCAGTTACTGCGGGGAGTCAAGTCTGAGGAGAGGCAGCGTTAGATGAATATTGTGAACACATCAGTACAGGCATGGTGTACTGTAGGTACTGTGTTCATTGTGTACAATGTGCTGTATGTAAATTGCGCAAACAACAGTGAGCAACACCCAGGATTTTGCATTAACTTGTCAGCAAAATCCCCGGTGCTCCTATCTTCTCGTTGTATATACATTGTTTCCTTGGGTAATCCAGATGATGGAGAAGACCCCCAACCCCACCCTCCATCCCCCCTGGTGATTTGCGTATAGAATTGGAAAACGAGCACAATCACATGAATGTACACCAGGAATGTGCGATATATCATATCGATATCAAGCATCACGATATCTCACAGCATATTGCGATACCACACAAAACTTTTTGAATGCAATGCTGAGAAAAGCAGAAAGTACCCTGGAAAAGGGTAGCGGTTTATGGGCCATAGTGGTCGCTGCACAGGTGGCATAAACATTGCATTGAAGAGTCTGGACGTGTTGAAGCAAAAGTGCTTGAAGCTTTGAAGCATATCAAGCATCTTTGAAGTACATCATGAGCTGATCTTGACAGGTAATTGAGCATGCAGCAATCATATCGAATGTCACGACATTGGAGAATACACAGAACATGACTGCAGAGTACTGCTAAGGATGCTGGACGGACAGTGAAGGGTCATATTGTCAACAGCACAAACAGTTTAGCAAAAAAATGGAGAGGGGAGGAAAAAGTATTAAAATGGCAACCCTGCCAAGGTTTCCTGACATGGTAAATAAAATATGCGCAGCTGACGCTTGTCAGTTGTGTATTTTTAAGTTGACTAAGTTGTGTGAAAATGTGACGGCAGCCTGAGAGACAGAACGTTCCACCATGTCCCCGCCGCCCACGTTGGAGGCCGCGTCCATGGACGCGTACCTACTTATGCTGCAGTCCGCCTGTTCCGGCTATGTGCAGCTGTGCAGGCTGGGGTCAAGGCTGTTGAGTGTCAACGCCAGGTCGAGCGCCTTGAGAGCCATGAAGGAGCAGCTATCGCAGAGCCTCTCGGGCACCGCCAGCTCAGTCTTGCGCCAGCAGATGGCCGAGGCAGTCCTCATGGGGAGATACCCGACCGTGGAGTTCAAGAATCAATACGAGCAGAGGTGAGTTGGTGACTTTGTCCCGGCTGCCATCCAGCTTTAGACTTCTGGAGATACTCGCCGGAATCGCACCTTTATGATCCCGTCTGAGGCTATAACTGACGAAGTGAGGAAAAAGGTCTCGCTTTCCAGCTGAACGTCGAGCCAGAGTTCAGGCTAGCGGCTCGTTTGAGCTCTTGTTTCATGTCCAACTCTTTCCCCAGCCCCTCAGGGGAAGACCCGCTGACGTATCAGCCGCCGGCTTACGAGACGGAACAGGACATTAAGACCATGGAGGAGGTGATCGCGGCGAGTAAGAAGTGCAACTCACTGTGCTGCACCGGTGCCTTCGTGGCCGAGACCATGTTGTGCGTCATTCTCAACGAGGACATCAAGAGGCTCGACTTCGGCCTCGGCCGGCGCAACAACAGCACCCTCAGTAGAGGTGGTGGCGGCAACAGCGGCGCCGTCGAAGATCCTCACTGGCACTCCAGCAAACTGCTCAAGAAGTACGTATCGTTCCAGCTACCAGCAGTCCTGGCGCACTACGGGCGCGGCCTGGCACAGTCGTGCGCCATCAAGACCACCAAGCTGGAATCGCTGACTGTCAAACACACGGGGATCCACTCCAGGAGCTTCGCCTTTCGTCGAGCACACTTCGACGTCCTCACAGCGTATCCGGAACTCGTCCCCTATCTGGAGGTCCCCGACGCGCTCTGCACGGACGCCGCAGGGGTTCCCGGGGAAGGTGCTCCCGAAAGGTTCGGGGGCGGACACCTATATGGAGCCTTCTCCGAACACTTGGTAAGAATGCTACTGACCTGACCTTGCGATCTTTGCAGACATACCCAAAACTCCTTCTACGTCTGTCTTGGGTCGTTCTTCCAGGTCCTCGCCTTGGGTAGCATGTTCTCCGAAGTGGACGTGTTCCCGAACCTCACCGAGCTTATTTTGGGCGGAGAGGCGTGCAACACGATCCTACAGGTGTCCGGCCCCGATGGACGCGACGTCTCGCACGCCCTCTTTAAGAACATTGGCAAGGCGTGCCCGAACCTGCGCGTGTTTGACGTCTCCGCCGCCCCCTGCCTCAAGACCGAGACACTCCTCTTCCTCTTCTTCCACGACGCTTACCACACGCTGCACAAGGGGCTCGCAAGGCCGAATCTTAGGGATGAGACTGGGCGGGGTGGTAGACGACTGCCCTCGGTCCTTTCCTGTGTGGGAGTCAGACCTCCGTGAACAACGGTCTATTTAGTAAAAGGATGGAGTTTAACGTGCTCCTGAACGTGAGGGTGGAGAGTGAGGTCCGACATGTAGGCGCAGGACCTCACGAAGTGAGGGTCCCCCTCTTACACGACCTTGCTGACATTTTACTATAACCTTTCAAGTGTCAACCTTGATGTTCACCAGTTGCAGCAATTTTTGCTTCAATCATCAGCGCTGCCTTTGATACACAATTTGTATCAAACGTGCAGTGAATAACTTAAACTACTGAGCTTTCCAAGGCTGTAAAGAGACTCTGCGTACCTGTGTAAATTTGCATATGCCTCCTTCTACTTCTCGACGCACTTTTTGAATGGTCGCTCTGACTTTTGTAACCATTGGTTTACACATTTGCACATATTTGCACTCTACATACATACGTACTGTTTTTTGTACTCTTTTGCATGAAAACGCACTGAAACAGGACTAATCTGCGATACTTCTATAACGCTCACGCTGTAAACGTTGTCAAGTTATAGTAAGATGTCGGTAAAATCTTAAGTAATAAGGTCCCGGAGTGGGTAGGGTAGGTACGAGACAGAAAGGGTCAAGAACCATAAAGGGTTCATCGCTACCTTAGCCAAAGTATACTACTGTTATATATAACTAATATTACTATGTAAATATAACTAATATAGTTATATTTACATAGTTTGAGTGCAAAGAGACTGAACTGGTCTGCACCAACGGTTTCTGACCCAGGTGAGGTCTGAGCAGGACCAGATCACATTTTTTGACCTGTTCCCAGATTACCTAGGGTTGAAATCCCCTTTGTCAGCTGTTGCCCAATGTTTCGGCCTTGCGAACCCAATCCTCTTTCAGTTCGTCTACATCCCCGAGCTCGTCATGTCCAAGTTGGAGGACAAGATCGTTCAGCGCCAGGACGGCGGTGACGACAGCAGCGGCGCGACCGTGCGCCATCACACAGAACTTGGCTACTGCCCTTACTGCGAAGACGAGTGGTGCGCCAACGGCCTGCGCGCCGGGCTTGAGTGGTCGGACATCAAGACGCACGTGATGGATGACCGCATCTACGCCGCCATCCGCCGGCGTTTCCCGGCCACGCTTTCCAAGAGACACCTCGTCAACGTCGTCAGAGCTGGAGACTTGGTCAAGGCCATCGACGCCTACGACTCTGTGCTCGTGAGACCGGAGGGACCAAAGCCGTGGGAGGAGGGGTTTGTGGCCCCCAGGCCGAGCTCCCTCACCGATTATCATGGTGTATACTGGGTGAGCAACGCCTCGTGCAGTTATTCATGTCTCTTATAAGTTGTGTCGTTTTAACTGTTGTTGCTCCAGGTTCAACCTGACGACGATGAGTGTTTTTATGAGGAACGAGAGCCGTCACACGCTGTGATCAACCCAATCGCCACGTCCTTGCAGTTCCTGAGGCTGAACGGCGACAGCACGTGGAGCAAGCATGAGATGGTCCCGTTCTTGTTGAAGGCTATGCCGAACGTGCGAAGCCTCGGAAAGGTGGACGTGGTCAAGGGACTCAAGATGGTCAGAGACATCCTCGGCCTTGAGGGAATCAGCGCAGAGACCCTGGAGGAGGTGAACTTTGGGTAAGAAGTCAGACCTCTTCTTCAAATCTCTGGCCATCAAGACAGTGATTTAGGGATCAAGTTAGATTTGTTTCGGAGTTATTGACTTTATGGCATCTTTCTTCGCCAAGAAGCTGTCAGTCGTTGATTGCTCATTCTCATCCACCATATAAAGCCCTGGAGGGCCATATGTTTGTCTGTCTGTCTGTCTGCTCGTGTGTGAGACACAGACAGGCAGACACAGACAGGCAGACACAGACAGGCAGACACAGACAGGCAGACACAGACAGGCAGACACAGAC
>JAAUXU010059624.1_pt1 | contig 19591 bp, 16 predicted proteins | sample 7278151 | NCBI WGS metagenome assembly JAAUXU01 (sample SAMN14350113, study PRJNA611818) | marine sediment metagenome | isolation source: surface marine sediment (1.8m) | place: French Polynesia: Moorea | collected 2018-08 | reverse complement strand
CACAAGGCTGCGCCGACAATACCTGTGAGAGCCTCAGCTTCCCATGAAACTGCGAGCAACTTCGATGGATGAGTCACTTACACTACGCAGTAATCCATGCGTATTCTAAGCACGCATACGCCGTCTGTTCTGTTTATGCGTGTCCATGCACTATGGACTTACTCTTTACGTGTGCCACAAACGGAACGAGGGGATATACAAACTTTATTGTGGTCAACTGTGGTTTGAGACGAGATATTTCTGTGACCAACGGGGATTCTACGTCTGCTCCAACCACAGCACCCAAATACAGGTAAGGAGAGATTATTACTCAGATAGGAAAGTCAATTAACTGTATCAAGTTAATTTCTCCGTGTGTGTGTGTGAAGATTGTGCAAGTCTTGGCTGCAAAATGCCGAATGGAAGGAAGTTTCTGTGAAAATACGTAAGCAGTACTCTACTCAGAGTACGTATCATTATTGTATGGGTGTACCAGAGTACTCAGATTACTTACGAAATCATAAATCTTTGCGCTTTATGTTGCTGTCTGACCACATGTAGCTACATTTTAGCCACATAAATGTGCCTAAAAGTTACAGTTATCGTGTTCAATGAGATCTTCTTGTACTAGTACAATTCTGTACAATTTTGTACAATTTTTCCTCCTAGACTGCCAAATTCGTGATCGATGGGTTGCGCATGAAAAAGAGAGGGAAATTGAGAATATCTGTTGCAAAGAGAGACATGTCCATAGCCAGACAAAGATATAGTTGAGCCCGAAATCATTGATACATTTATAAACATAACTTTGGAGAGCATTGTCATTCAGAGAGACTCTAAAGTCTCGGACGAATGCTGCAAGGCCATCTCCAAGGCCCTTGGTGTTCCTGTACCAATCAGGGACATCCTGAAGAACGTGATTGGTTCACCTCAAGAGCAGGGGCAGGAAGCCCAAAGTCTGCCTTTAGTTGAAGCCCAAGCTCATGCACCTTGTCCCCAACAACCCCACGCTTATGTTACTGATCGTCCAAGGGCAAAGATCTTTCAGAATTAGAAGAGACGCTCAGAATGACAGTGTTAACCTCTTCCCCAACTATTGTTCCGGGAAAATCGGTTCCTTTTAGAATAGAATGGCTTAGCAAAGTAGTTGGCTTTTGAAGTGTTGCACGAGTATTCTCGTCGACGACTGAAAGAGGAACATTGGGTGAAAACGTGTTCACTCGTTCATGCCGGGGCTGAGGTGCTTTCAATCACGTATACGTTCCATCAAGTATGCGTTGAGCAGTCGTCATATACGCACGGACAGAAGGGCAGATTTCCTTCAGCTGTATTGTTACCGCATTATGCCTTCCAAGCAATATCTTTTTTCTGCAGAGGAGTAAAACAAATTTCGGAAGGGTTGGCCTCAATGTGACAAAATACAGCTCACTCTGGCACGGGAAACTCCTTCCTAATGGTGGAATCTTGACAGAGCAATTCTCGAGACAGCAAGAAGTTTTCATATAACAATATTTTTTGCCCTGATCCAGATCCTTCTGAATGAAGGTCTGTGTCTGGAAATAACAGTTTGTCTTGAAGTTACAAATGGATTGCTGCTTGCCCAAACGAACTGTTATTTTTGAGATTTCATTGTTCTTTCTGCGGCACGTCGAGTGCTGCTCCTTGGCTGAGCATTCAGTCAGCATAACAAGCTGAATTCGAATCAATTAGAAGAGGTCGACATCATGCAAATTGCTCTCACTGTGAAGCATTATGACAATACCAGTTTCATCAGGAGGTAGGGGAGGAAACTTAAATTGCCTCTCCTCATGGCGTGTTCCACTTCTCTTTTGACCTTCTCTGCAGCCCCACTAACTTGATAATAAGCACAGACAAAGAGAATTAGCAGTAGTCTCAGTGGTGCCATTTCACTGGGAAGGAGAAGAAAGTTTAGCTATGCACCAGTTCTACCGCTGAGCGTGTTTTTGCTATCCTGTCTCTAATCTAAATCGTGACACACTGCAGTTTCATTTGATGTTTACTTCGTAGCAATACCGTGCGTGACTTATTTACTCCAACGTAAAAATGAGACAACGCTGGCAAAAAATCTAATTCTGGCGAGGAAAGAAGCTGACATTCGCTCACTTTGACTAACATCTAAAGTAAGTCACCACCCTGTAGCATGAATCGGTGCCTGGCAGAAGAGCGCGTACTACGCAGGTCGGCTCTGTGCCTAATTTTGGTGCTTTAGCCACTAGTGATTTGGTGACTTATGCCGAAGAAGCACCTACTTAGAGCATGGAGAAAGTCTGAGGCGTCACGGTGGAGAAGGAACCAGGAAGAACTTGAGAAACACAATGATTCGCCACATTGAAGCACAGGTATGTATTCATGACGGTTGTCAGCGATGTAGCCATTCAACTTCTATCTGTCATGCAGATGCTAGACGATGATGACCCCTCCTCTCAGGATGTGGCCGGCATCATCTACTACCCAGCCGCTATGTCCTCGGCCCACGGAGGACGTAGAGGCTTGCGAAAAATCCAGAAGACAGATTCTTTAGCTCGCTTCAATAGCTATGGATACGGTGAAGAGGAACAGCTGGAGGTTCGATGATTTTCCCAAGCCCTGCAAAGTTTATTTCCACTAGCTCATCCTGACCCAATCAGGGTCAGAATAAACTAGTACTTGGCGGCGTCGAGGTCAACCAGGGAGGTTGGGTTGACCCTCTCTGATTGGGGATTAGGGTAATTCTCTCTAATTGGGTGTAATTGACAGGGATTGCAAAAAAGCCCATTTTCGGGGCCCAGGACGCTGCTGACGCCCCACAACTGTCATCAAGGGGCCTCCAACATGATACCACGGGTCATGCAAATCTCCTAACCACCATCATAGGAGATGCTTACCTGATATATAGACCAACAGATGTCTTACTTTATTCATAAGATGTCTCGTCACCCTGCGTAGGACATCAAGACGTCAGTGGAGAAGGCCCGCCTGCACTTTGGGGCTAACTTCGGTCAGGTGAGTCGCCGCCGCTCTGACGTCGAAAGTTCGATCGCGTTGACCATGACGGAGGAAGAGTTCAACGACAGCGGGGGCATGGACGGGTACATCGAGAGGGCAAAGAGTCTGATCGTCAGGAAAAAATACCAGCCAGCAAAAATGTGAGTGAGGCAGTCAGTCATGTCTTTCTCTGCCTGTCCCATCTGTACCCAGGTTCAAAAGAAAAGTCAAGTTACTTGTAAATGTAAGAGTTAATTGAGAATTAAGAAACTTAAAACTTTTACTCTTTAGGTACGTGAACTTTGCGATAGCATATGGGACCAGAGATCTTACCAATGTGGAAGGTCGGGAACCCTTGGTCATCCTCCTGGCCAGGCAACTACGCGCAGAGTGTCTCTTGGCGGAAAATGACTACGCACAGGTGATCACTACGTGTCGCCGTTTGCAGTACAATGCAGTGTGAGTCGAAAGAAAAGCCATCAAACATTCTAAAAGCAATTTTTCACCCTTAAAGCACGAAGACGTTATCAAATTTGCTATAGCCATGCTGAAAGATATTATCAAGGGCCTGCACCAACAGGGAATCACGTGTCATCTTCACCGATTACTGTTCCTTGTTATGCTGTTTTTGTCTCACACTGTGCGTATCTTACTGCAATACATGTACACACGAACTTAGTAATGTGATAAAAACAGACGATCAAAAAAGCGTAAATCACCATGTCAATATACCACTGGCCGCTATCTTCGGCTCACATATTTCAGGTATGTACGTGAATTGTGTGTCTACAGTTGTACAGTATGTACAAGATGTATTTTCATGACTTTTAAGCCATTTTTCTCGTACACAAGCCAAAGATTTAAACTTCCCGCCCGGACTTTTTGAAGCAGAGATGCTCAAGGTCGGTAAATCGTAAAGATCAATCTGATCGCCATGGAATTCGAGAAGAAAATTGAAGTGCCAGCCTCCGACCGTCACAACTTGCCAAACTTGTCAACTGCTCTGTCCATGATATGAAAAAGGCCCAGGAACGGGGTGAATTTGCTAATGGAGGTCCCATTCAGCAAGGAATGACAGACTCATTGTTGTTGACAGACTTGGTGGCAGAGATCTGCAACAGCCCAAGCAAGTCTATCTGTGAGAAGGCCAGAGAGGCCGGCATCTCCGATTGCACCATTGTGAATGCCCTGGTGAAATTGGGGCTCAATTCCTACGTGCAAAAAGTTTGTCACTTCTTCTCAGCAACGACCAAGAGCAGCAGAGCCCAGAGGGTAGAGAAGCTTCTGATGTGAGTCAAGCACAATGGATCCACCGTGCACACCATCTTCTCAGACACGAAGCTGTCGACAGCGGATCAAGCTGGGAATTTGAAAGAAGTAAGATCTCACACTGGCTCCTCCGAGGTGAGCATGTCAATGATAAGGCGTGCTTCAAAATGTCTCGGATCCATGAATGGATATGAGACAATGAGTACGCCAACAGGAATAATGTCTGGCGGCAGAATGGTGCACTGCCACACAGGACCAAGGCTACTCGGCGATACCTCAAATCTCAGTTTGTCAATTTATGGTCCTCCACCTTCAGGCTACCCTTGTCACCAGTCTGCAATCCCACGGATTACAGCTTGTGGTGCATTTTGAAGAGAACTATCTTCAAATGACTGTGGACCCACTGGTGGGCTCTGTCAGCAAGGCATGGAAGGAAATGTCAGAAAGAAGACTACCTCAGTGGGCCATGTGTCAGCTTCTGCCCACATTGCTGCTTGTGGTGGACGTATTGATGAGTGAAGCACAAGTACAAATAATCCTAGTTAAAAGTGCATATATATCGAGATACAAGGCAGTAAGTAGTTAAATGGCCTCTGAAGAGAAAATGTATTTGTACCTGTATGTAAGAGTAGTGTGTTAAATCAGCTCACCTTTGAATTCCACAGCGAAGAAAGTGCTTGCGAGCTAACGTTGAGATTTGAAGGGTAGAACTTCATTTTTGCCGGATGATTCGTAATGCCAGACATCTCTCCCACAAGGCCCTAGCGGAGGCGGACAGGATTTTGGAAAGTCGACGAGACCACCCAATGGCGCTCTTTATCAAAGCAGAGGCTTTGTACCAACAGTGCAAAGTATTCGCATCTACCATATTTGTGATGAGCAGGATAGACGCATCTATTCCCTCTACAGTTTGATCGTGCTCTAATGATCTATCATCGAGGCAGACGCACCCGTGTTCCTCTATACTCTCAGGCATTTCAGGATGGCATCAACAAATCTACCAGGTATGGAAAAAAAACCGGCGTTTTCCTGTGGCTTCAGACAATTTTGGCGTAGTAAAGCGTGGAACACCCTGCTCTAGAGTGATCAGGCTTTCACTGTCTTGGCTTGAGGACTGTGGACTGAGGCCCCTCCTCAAGGCCATCTCCTACGAGGGTTTGAGGTCGAGGAGCAAGGCGCAGGCGCTTTTCGAAACTGAAGTCAAGAGATTTTTCTTCTCAACCTGTGAGTAATATCAACATTAATATAGAAGATTTGGTAGCTCCTGGTCGCTATGTTGCGCCGTGTCCAAGAGTTCCCTCTCCTACACCCGCGAGTACACAAACAAACAAATTGTTCTTCTCAGCGAGTTCCATATATCACCATTTGACTCCTGCTGGACAGGTAGCCTCTACTCTAGCCTGTGAGTGTTAGTGAGTAAGTTTTTCTGCATGAATGGGTGTGCGTATGTTATCTTGAGATGGAACTGCTTCATGCTTCTACAAGTATGCGGATATCATGGTCTTTGCTGTATGGTGTTGTACTATGGTGTACTACGCGTACACTGTGCACTTATGTTCAAACATACAAATGAGGCTCTCGTTTGAATATTTACCGTGGCCTCAAAAATCGCTGTATTGGTGTGCCCAAGTACTCCTAACATATTTCATGGCAAGGCTACTACAGGCATTTTGCGGAACCTGCTATAAAAACTGTGGCATACGACCTCAGTATGAACAGTGCGTGCGAAGATCTTACCATGGTCGTCGCCCCCGTCGGATCGTTGTTAGATACAATACTTGCAATGGCGACAAACTTAATATTTGCCGAACATATATCCACTATAGTGATAATCCACGAGGCTGTGGATGACACTGAGCTGAGAATCCTAGAAGAATACCTTCATTTGATGCCCTCCCGTGACCAGTACGTGGTTCCCATGGAGAGTACCGAAGCTCTGGCACAAGACTTAGAATACTATAAGGGCCTGCCCACCCTCATCGTGGCCACTGATCCAGACATAGCGAAAGTCCTTTCATCGTTGCCACCCCCGACTTCCAGGTGGCTGGAGCAGAGTCATTGGCTTCTACCCAGTGAAAGCTTGGATCACCTTGGAATTGCTGCCTTGAGGCTCAATAACAGAGTAGTGTTTTACAGCATTGATGAAGAAGATTCCGTTTCCCTTGAAGAGGTTTATTCAATAAGCAAGGGGAAAGAAGTAGTTTTGAGAAGAAGCCTGGGGAAGTGGAATGCTCATTCTCCAATACAAGTACCACGCATATGGTCCAGAAGAAACGATTTCCGAGGAGCGACAATCACTTCTTGCGTCGTACCGGGTGGTGCCATGCTTAATAGTCTCCAAGTCGATCCTGACTCTGGTGAAGAGCATTGGACAGGATATTTTCCTGCAATCATGAGTATGTTGGCCGAGGAACTCAATTTCACCTTAAACTACATGAAACAAGAAGATAGCGTTTGGGGGGGAAAAGACCCAAACACTGGTGAGTGGTTGGGGATGATTGGTACACTAGCGAGAGGCGAAGCTGACGTAGGAAGCGCTGGATTGACTGTCACTCGGCAAAGACAAGAAGGGATCGACTTTACAATCAGCATTTTAGACGATGATGTTGTCTTTGTCATGTTAGAGTCGCCACCTCAAGCCATGAACATATGGGCTTACGTGGATGTAGTCACGGTGGAAGCTTTCCTGGGAGTTGTCTCTATCTGTGCTTTACTGGCAATAGGGATGTTCAGTCTTGGAATCTTCTTTGGTCTTCACGCCCAACCCGACTCCGAAGCTTTTACCCTGCAGAACATCATCGGTGTCCTTGGACTGGCCCTTCTCCAAATGGATTATCAGCTTGACAGATCTCGTCTGGCAACTAAAATTGCATGGCTGAGCATCGCGGCATTTGCTTTTGTCACATTTTCATATTACGACGCCAATCTGACGTCTAGGATGACAGTGTCATCTCCACAACCCCTCACTTCCACATTTACAGAGGCCCTGGAAAATGGCAACACTGTATTGGTATTTAAAAACACAGCCTATCATGAGCTTCTCGCCAAGGCGCCCATGGGCACGCCCGAACATAAAGTGTATCAACAAATGTTGGCTAATCCTTCAACTATAACTCCCACAACTGGCAAATCGTCGCTAGACATTCTAATCCCACCGTTGCAGTCCCATTCAAAGGCTGTGTTGTTCACCGGTTCCCATATACTAACCATATCGCCAAGACTCATTTCTTCAAACAAACCAATATATGGTCTTCATGTAGGTCTAGGACTTCAAAAGGATTCTGAATTGAGGGAAGTCTTCAACTATCATCTCACCAAAATTATAACTTCCGGAGTTCTTCAGAAACTCTACAATGATTTTCGACTGCGTGGTGAGCCTGAAAGGATTCTAAACATAAAGGAAGATTCCTCAGGAACAGTGACTGCTTTCCGCCTGGGCTATGACAACCTAATGTTTCCTTTCTACATTGTTTTGGTGGGCATAGTTACTTCTCTCGCAATTCTTGTCCTAGAAAATTGGAAAGGCGGGATCCCAAACAAAAAAGAACATATGTTGGAGGGTGTCTGGTGGCACGCGTAAAAACTTAATTTGCATTGCTGGCACGAAATATCTTGCTGATGAGTGAGTGCGTTAATATCCGTGAGTGTTCTGCTATATTCTCCCATGCGTACTATAGACGTGAATAAATACAACGTTCGACACAGGGAACTACTACCTGCATGTGACCTCTTTTTTGTGCCGTAAAGTGACGAGACAATGTACGGGAGACCGTTAGTAGGATGGCAAGCTGTCATGGATTAAACTGCCTATAAGATTTTTGTTTCAAGTTTGCCATGAAAAGCCCAGGATTGAAAGGATTTGCATGAGCTCCTCTGTGTATACTTCCGTATGTCTAATGGGTCACATGGAGCTCTGGTCTGAGCTGCTGCGTCACAGACAGTGTTTTGGTGAACTGAAGGAATCCACATAGATCATGTTCTCATATGAGACAGCTTGTACAGAGTTTGTACAAAAAATCGGGATGATGTTTCCAGTATGCTTGCACAGAGTATTTATTGTTCTCAATTGAAGTTGAGACAGAAGCCTAATCTGTTATAGATCTGTTTAATCATATTATGATTCATCTTTAGTGTGCCCACTATCAACAGCTATTACAGCTTCCAACCGCTTGTGCAAGGCCAGGCATGCTGCCCTGACCTCCTTCAAACCCGGTATAGGTGCCTGAGTCACATCAGCAATATTCCTTCCGACACTGACTGCAACAGGGGATTTTTTAAATCTTTCCCTTTTGATGAAACCTCCCAACTCATCTGAAGTGTTCTTCATTGCCAGTGGTGACTCAGTAATATATGAAACATCAACTTTCTCAAAGTCAATGAGGTTCGGTGCTTTTACAAACGAAAGTGTAAACTCAACCGATCAATCAGTTGTGCGCCAGGGTATTGATTTGGTACCACCTTCTTTCATATTTTTTTAGACAAAGCTGGACCAAAATACCCTGAGAGAAGCTTCTCTTCACACTTGTAGCGCGCGCGAGTTCAATACTAGACACTGTCACTGATGCTCATTAAGAAGCGTTACTCCTCCCGGGCGTTACGCTCACCAAGTACAGTGAATGCCCACTTCGGAAATCTTGTTTGCTCAACATTGCACGTGTGATAGCTACGCGCATGAACGCAGAACGCTACGTACAAAACGCTCTGGGTTGTCTTTCTCCACCGCAGGCCCTCCGACCAAATACAATGAAAAGGCCTCTCCAGGCGGTCAGAGAAGACCAGGCATACTTGGCAGCAAAGACGAATACAAGAAGAAGGGCTACAAGGACTTGCAGCCGTCGATCCAGGAGGAAATCACCAAAAGCATCTGTTCAGGTGAAAAACGAGCCCCGCCGTTGGGGTGGGCTTAATTTGCTGAACGGAGAGAGGGCAGTGCAGACGATTGACTATGGTTGTGCTACCACGGGCTTTTATTGTGCACTATATGTCATAAAAATGGCCAAGTCATAAGATCGAAATCCCCCCATTCTTATAATCGCTCTACTCTCACTTGAACTGTGTTGCATAGCTTGACATTACTGCATGAGTCATAAAATATTCAGCTATTGAAAAATTCTAATCACGGTGTGCACTCCGCTTGCGAGGTTCTACATAGGGAAGCTCACCAAGTTTGGCAACGTGTATGAGGTCTAAGAAAATCTCCATCTCATATAGCAGGCTCGGTTCCAGCGTCCGCTCTTGGCCCCATGTCCTTGATGCGTCGCAAGGCGGCAGCAGTCAAGGCCAAGACCAAAGCCAAGGAGGAGAGGCTTGAAGCGGGAGAAATTGTCGAGGTCCTCCCTTCAAAGAAGGCAGACAACCAAACCAAAAATAAGAGAACGGACAAGAACATCACGAGGTGGGCGAAGAATCTTACAGCTAAGAGTACGCACACCATGTAGTACACAAGTGCACGTAATACAATTGTGCAATACACTTGGCAAACACAAGTTAACATTAAGCACAAACCCTTGTCATCTGACAGACTTCGACTTGACGAGGACTATCTGGGCAAGCTAAAGTCCGCCATCACAAAGCTGAACAATAGCAACTGCAGAAAAGACAACCCTGTCAGTTCCAAGCGAGCAGCAGCGGCATCCACATGTGGCGCCAACTTCATGGCCGCAGTCAACGAGTCTGGGGCCAAGAAGCTTCCGTGGGAGCCAGGGGGCAACACGCTGAGGAGGAAGAGAGCCAAGGTGAGGTCCCCCGTGTACCTTTCTGCAGTTTTTAATCTGGGCTCTCCACAGCATCACAGCCGAAGCCTCCAGCAGCTGGATCGAGGAATCATCACTCTTGCCGAGGACGTGATCAAATATATTGACGAGAGGTAAATAACATGAGGGCATTTGACACGAAGTTTCACTGTTCATTCATTCTCTCTAGAAAGGTCTTTTGGAATGCCCAAGCTCAGTCTGTCAACCACTCTGCTGCTACGTCCGGTGACGCCGCGGGAACGAAGAAGAGTTTCTCCGTTAGGCCACCGGGACGAAGCCAACGACATCATGCCCAAAGGCCATAGAATACTGCCTTCATGTAAAATCTTTCCAACTCCTACTGTTGAGTCGCCGAGAATTCATGTACGGTACAGGCGAACACGTGCGCGGACAACCGCGCTCTGAGAGCGAAAGGTTGAGTGAATTTAAAAGGACCTACTTGAGAGGTGCGTCTATTGTTCGTGCAGAAAGTGGGAAATTTTTCCAGGTATGTGTTGAGTGTTGACACTGTCATTTCGTTGTCGGAGTACATACGCATCGCGCCGCAAGCAAGTTGCTGTGAAGACCTGTAATCTAATGCTGTATAGAATACAAGTCGTGTGAGTCCAAAAAAATCCAGGGGTAAATTACCTGTTACAGCAGACGAGGTGAACACGACCCAAGGTGCCCAGAGGCGTGAGGTCTGCAATGAGCAAGAATAAAGGGTGTCATGAAGCGGCTAAAGAAGCTGCAAGACCTTTTTCACTCACGCGATACGAAGCACCACGTAAACTTACGCAGTACGGGACTGTCGTGTCAGATCGAGGCTTTCCAGAAAACAAGTGTTTGTACAGCTACAGTACGCATTTAGCGACCTTTTTGCAGTTGAAACTTGCCGTATGTACTTGCTACACTGCATTTCCATAGGTACAATTAGGCTTGTTTGAAAATGTCATTTTTTGGTCGGGGTGGGAAATTGGCCTTTTTAGCTGGAAGGAGTCTTGTTTAAAAAAAACTATGTGTTATCATGGGCAATTTTGAATTAAAGTTGGTTGGATGTGATCGAATTTTTAGACCAGGCGAGGGATCAAAACACGAGAAAGCAATATTTAGGGGCAAAAAGTTTCGATGATGAAATTTGTTCTCCAAAGCAGACTTGAATAAGTTGTTTCTTTACTCTGTGTTTGTTCCCCCCGCAATTTTTGTACTAACCTTATCTTATAAGAATTCGACCTAAATGTATAATGGATTTGGAGATATCCTTTTCAGTGAAACCGTAATGTTTTGGTCAACCACCGCCCGTTACATTTGACGGAATAAGTACTTCTTCAAACTAGCCCAATAGCTACGTAGGACACGTGCAGCAAGAAAGAAGGCTAACTCCCCCTGAACTTTTTTGACTTACTTAAAAAATGTTTTAATTATCAAGTTGTCCTAGGCACCATTGGAAAGATGCAAATGTTAGCTTTCAAGTGAGATATGAGTTGTCAACATTGGTCCAAAACTAACGACGCAAGAAGCAAAAAGAGCTTGCCAGAAAGGCAGATTTGCACCGTGCCGGGAGCAAAGATGACACCATCGTGGAAATTGTTGACGTGGCCTCAAGCACTGTTTCCTGGATGAGAAACGGTTGAACAATGGTGGTGATTTCTCCTCCAACAGTGTGCAATTTTCCGTGCTACAAACAGCTGACCGTGTAGAAGCACCAAGTTTGAAAAGTCAACAACATCCTCGATGCGTAAGATGTCCTAAGCGATGGGGATGGACGAAGAGAGAGTCACAAACGCTGTCAGTGGTCTGCCGATGTCTGACAGAGTGCAGCCTCACCATTATCTTCTCACTGCCAGGCACTCGGGTTTGAGTGCTGCGAGCAGGCAGTGACCTGACTCAAGCACGGCAGGTGCACTGTGCAATTTCTCTATGACAACAAGCACTTGACAGGGGACCGATCGTTCAAGCCAGGCAATGACCGTTGGGTGGCCCACCAGATGCAGAGGTGATCCATGTGATGCGTACAAAGCATCCACAGGGGGTCATGGTCCTTCGAGAGGCCACCAGTGATAGCTAAAAGATGCCTCCACATTTTTTGACGTTGAGCTGAAGATGAACAGGACCGTCTACTTGAAGATCTTTCAGCAGCGAATGCGCAAATTTTCTGCACTTCGTTGGGAGGGGGCGGGGGGAAGCCTCAGACTCCCCATCGCTGCTGCTGCCCTCCGGGTACAACGGGTGTTGTCCCACACCCGCCGACGTGTCTATGTAGCTGCAGTACAGAAATGATGTTCGGAATAGGGGGTGAATGCTTTTGCACACCTTGAACACGTCGGCGAATGTGGGACACGTGGGCGGAAACCGCAAGGGGGGGGGGGGCAGTAGTGGTGACTAGTCTGAAGCTCCCCTCTTCCGAGCAAGAAAGTTTTGATACTTCGCTACTCAAAATCGTGCAAAAATCATGATTTTTGTGAAGGGCACTTTTCGTAGAGTGAAAATATTTGTTTCGTGCAAAAGCCCCTTCAGAATTTTGGTTCTCTACGCATGTCTGTTACGCTATGAAGCCTCCACCTTTTGAAGGCATCAAAAGGTCTAAGAGTCCGAATTATCCTTCTGCACCCTGTACCTACGTATTGAATAGCTACTCCCTCCATTGACATTACATCACCCACACCCATTCCTATGGTGTTGATCAGTTTGCAACTCTGGCCGAATTAAAGATATTGTGTAGAAAAAAAGCTCGAATTACATACACTGCGCTGTATTCTGAGTTTATTGTAAGAAAATGAGGTTTCTGTCTTTCCTGAGGATTCGTGCGATTTCTTGTATCCTCAAGGGAGCTGTTACGCTCGGCAACCTGTCCTATACATTCAAACAATCTTTCCTCCAAACAAGCTTTGTGTGCACGTACCTTTAACATTGTTGAAATTGCGTGTGCTACCCGTGCGCTGAGTCTCTTCCTAGGGCAGGGGTCATCAAGGCTCATACATTAATGGACTGCGTCTAATTACAAAGTCTCCTCACTCTTCTTAAAAGAGACGAGGGAACCCATTCTAGTCATGCTCAGTCCCATTTTGACTTAACTCCAGCTAGTGAGAGAAGAACGATTACGGCGCTAAGCACGGAGGGCACAATTTATACGTAATCATGTGTAGCGGCATGAACGTTTGCCACAGCTTCGCCATTGGTGATTCCTTCAACTGGAGTGTGCTTGGGCTCGGTCAACGCTTCAGCAAAGTCCAAACGGTTCTGGAACGCCACCAAAAATTGCTGCTCCCGGCGTCGTCTATCCCGGTCCGCCCTACTGCGTCCAGTCTGAAACGAGTGGCAACTCCTGTGGCCTTCCTGTTCTCCGCTGACGTCTCCTTTACCCCCAACCACCCCGCGTCATTCTTCACGACTCGCACGGTGGAAGAGATTTCAATTTCACTCTCCCCATCCCGCCCTCGCCTTGGCGGAGCTGCGGACTTGGTGTGAGGAAGAAATTGCCATACTTATGGTGCGAACGGCGGAAGAAAGATTACGAGTACATTTATTTCGTTTGCCAAGCATTGTACTTGCTCTTGTTATCTATACCAAAATTTGGAGGTACCTCAGTGAGGGCTGTTATGGCTTAAATGAGTTATTAGCATCTTAAAGTAGTCAACTCAGTTCCATCCAAGCTACATTATCTTGTGCGTGGTGCGATGGTCCCGTAGGAAAATGATATCGCAGAAAACGAGAGAAATGCGGGAGGAACTGCTTTCCCAGCCAGAATATATTAGTGTCAACCAAATCTTTCCTAAAATCTCTTCCTACGTAGAAACTTTTGAAAGAAGACAGAGGAAAAATGGAAGAAGAACCAAGCCTAAGCATATCCTTAAGCCTTCCTCATCATTCTCCTCCTCTTAGGCAAGAGTCTTGGCTCGCCATACCAATACCACGTACCGTACATACGCTTCTGATGTAACACGGGTCTGTAGCGTGCAGTGACATCAGAGATCAGCAATGTTACGCCCGGAAATTGAGGTAACCAAAATCGAGCGTTCCAACACTCAAAGCAAAAAAATCAACGTAGAAGTTCTTCATCTCCATAAGTCTTCTTCCTCCTCCTCTCCGACTCCTCCACCGACTTTGGGCACACCCAAACTAAGAAGAAGCGCTGCTCGACTTTTTGCCCTCGGCGAAGAACATGGAATGGGAGGAAAAGGAAGGTAACACCAAAATGCTCATCTGAACGACGAACGTAGTAACGAGGACGACTCGATCAATACTCGTCATGCCACACACTTTCAGGTTGTTGGACACGGAGGGCCAGCAGTACTTGGACACGATGAGGACGGTCGACTCCTCCATGGACATCAAGACTGCCGTCGTCAAGGCCAAGTGCCTGTCGTTTCTCACGCCTTTTTATGCATGCACTTAGATTGGCGTTTTTACAGGAAGGAGTTGGGCCCAAAGTTCCACCCGCCCGCCCAGATGGAGGCCCAGGAGTTCGACGAGGCGGGCGGACTGAGAGGCTACATCGAGAGAGGAAGAAGCATGCTTTTAAGAGGAAAATTCAATGCTGCCAGGAGGTGAAAAATGAGCCTTAATTGATCCGTCATGGGGCGAAAGTTAAGCGTAACATCCTAAAAGTAAGGTGTCGTACAAAGAGCAATGCTAACGCCCTTGTTAGGTACTTGGATGCGACCATAGAGCACGCCCAGCTGAATGTGCCTGTCCCGACCAAGGAGGAGGCGTCGCTGATTCTCCTTGCGAGGAACCTTAGAGCAAAGTACGTGCTTATCAGACCTGGTGTGCCGGTCTAATATTTCAGATGTCCAAAATTTACAAGTGAAAACACCAGAAATCGATGTAACCTTTAGTCTTCTGGGAACTAATTTCCAGATTGTCTGTACTTGCTATCAAATGTAGTAACATATTCAGCACCATAGAGTTAATGTGGGCTATTATTGTGAGGTCGGCCATTAGTACACAGGCAGAGCAACGCTGCTTTTTGTTTTCAGTCATGTGCAAGATACTTTTGATCCAGTCAAGGTGGCATCAAAAAAGCCAATAATCATTTTAAAACTTTGCATGAGAAAGAGATGAAGACATGGAGTCTAAGGCTGAATGTAGTGAGAGTGACTCTGCCAGTGACTCTTCTAATGCTGATGTATACGTGAGAAGTTTTTGTTGGTTACAGTTTTTCCAGATATGATTTTTGTGCATCTACCAGAAATATCTGAGTAGTTAAGGTCCAGAAAGAAAGTAAAAATAGGTCATTTCCCCCCCCCCCCCCATGGTGACGCGCACTGTCAATGCATGTATTGCTCTACTACTGGGGCATATTCTTCCTCAGGTGCTTGCTCCTGGAATCAGACTTCAGGAACACCGCTCTTGAGTGCGACGTCATCCTGCGCAACCGCCAGGCCAATAACTGCACCAAGATCCAAGCCACACTCATCAAGGCTGAGGCGTTTTATGCACAATGCAGGGTAACTTTTGAGCGATCTAGTGTCAGCAACGATGATGACTGATCTGAACTTTCAGTTCGAGCACTCTCTAGTCGTGTATCATCGTGGCAGTGGGGCCTGCAAGCCTCTCCATGCAACAGCCTTCACCGCCGGCATCCAAAAGGCCACGAACGTCATCCTAAGGTTGTACAAGCTACTCCATCTAAGCGACTCACTCTTTCCGCGCTTTCGTTATAAGTGAGAGTGATTGCAGGTCTCTGAATGTTTTGCACGAGCAACCATGGAAGGAGAGGGTAGAAGAGTTTCGTGACTTTGCCAATTCATTCTTCGCAGGTGCAAGCACAGGTGCGCGAAAGATTAATCCCATCTATATTCAATGCGGCGTATGCACTTGCAGAGCCCACCTCTGCGGTCGAACTTTCCTCAGCGAGTGCGCGGAGCAACAAGCTTGAGAGAATGGAGTTGAACACGCAGAGGTCCACGGAGGAGAGCTGGCAACAAGCGCTACGCAAGCACAACGAGGATCTCAGGCGGTGACACTAAGCGTCATGCTCGTGTACAAGTAGGCCTACGTCCAACTATAGGCATTGGTCATTTCAGACTGCAATGTGAGTTGGACTTTATTGGAGCGCTGAAGACAAGTCTCAACCCTTCGGCGGGGAAAGACTCTAAGAAAAGTTCACCCCCGAAAGGTCAGAGGTCGACTGACGACACACTCATCTGCACCTCGTCAAGAGGGACTCTGGAAACAGATGTCACAGGGATCGGTAACGGAATCATGTTCGAATAGGAAATCAACGCTTTAACGGTATTTTTCCTCACCCGGACTCGCCAGCCGAAGACATGCTAGGATTTCTGCGTGAGCGCAGGGAATTCTGGATAGCCCAGAGAGACAGAAAGAAAGAAAGGCAGAAAATGACGTGATATCATGAGATCGTCTAAGGAATGAGAAGAATAATCGCCTGATTTATCTCCGTCCGCCTTCTTGTCAGCCGAATAAACAACAGTAATCTCATCACTCGCTTACTCATGCTTGTAATTTCTGCTGACTTTCTGAGACTTTGTGTGCGTGTATATGCGCACGTAATGGGAGTGTCGTTCACATGTTCACGACGTATTTGCTCAAAAAAACAACGCACGTTTCTTCCGAGCGCAGATGCATGATTCTTTTTTAGAGAAAGAAAATCAACTTCTCGTATGAAGCCTAGGCAAATCTTGGGAGTCGAACCCCCTAACCCTAAGAGGTAGCTGTAAAACGGCAATACTTGAACAGAATGCCTCAGGCAAATTTTAGGCCAACTTTGGCCCACTAGCTCCAAATTTATCTCTTTGAAAATCTCCAGCTGTTGCAGCCTACTAGAGTAAGCAAATTCTCAGGTACTCTTTGAGCTGCCTGATCACACTGCATTTTCCATGGACTCCTTCAAATATGCGGTAGTTGAATTCAGTCCAAAGGATTCGCCGAACGTTTCTCGACAACTTCAGGGTCCTTTGTAAGGGACGCAGCTACTGCACAAGTGTGACTTAAAGAAAGTGAATTATTTATCACCCTATCCCGCATTTCCATGGACTCTTGCACGTTCGTGAAAGCCGAAATCGCCTCCAGGGTTGCAATCACCGACAGGGAATGGGACAGGTTTGTGACGAAGTCATGAACTGGTGGACCAAGTCACTGTCACTAACATCATCAGAGGGAATAGGCAAAAGCCAATCCTTGGGCCAAGTTCTGTTTAGGAACACAGGGCCAATCCACGGCTAAAGCCAGACGACCCATTCCCAAGCCAATAGCAGCGGCACTACCTCGCGTGCGGTGCATCCCCATCGCTTGTGCATGCAAAAATGCTATTTGCGACAGACTTCTCGCAAAGTCGGTATCACAAGTCCCGACTGGTGTTGGAAGAGCCGAATGGAGTCGGGGTATGCCCAGCTTTGCTCGGTTTCTTTAAAGTCCATTTTGCCCAAGTCATCCGAGAGTTTGGGTTTCTTTTTTTGTACTTTCGGAACTAGATTATCCAGGAGCCCACTTCTGTTACCCCCGTCTCTTCTCCCTGCCAGTGTTGCCAAGTTGCAGCTTTGAAGGTGCAAGTACTCGTCTATTCTTCCTATTTCATCCTCTCCTGCCCAGTATTTCAGAGTCTGGCAACACTGCTTCCTCTCCTTCTCTTCTCTTTCCTTTCTTCGGCTGTAATTTGCTACATACGTCCTCATGCAATAAATGCAATGTTCAACCTTGACTTTGGCCTCAAAACGGCCTCAAAATGCAACTTAAACTCCTCCCATTTTCCACGGCCTGTGAAAAGTAGCGTCCCTTGACCAAGCTTTGGGGACGATCGGTCCAGCGGTGGGAGCGCCAACCCCTCGACAGAGGTACAGACAGACAGACACACAGTTCATATATTATTTCCGCCAGTCAATTCGCACATGAAGGCATCAAAATGCCTAGACCAGTTCTATGGTGATTGCTCTGTATTACACTTTTAATGGTCAGAGCCGCATGTAATCATGTTCTGTGTATAAACATGATTACATTACGTTACATCACTGTGCAGCTTTCGGTGTCAAAAAGCTTCAAAATAAGAGGGGAAGAAAAGCTGTTTCTCCGCCAAAATTGAGGAACGAACATTGACGCCTTATTTCAATCGTGTCAAAGGGAAAAACATCTGAAAATCCCACTCCTCATTATCTTACAAAATCTCAACGTACCTTTTTCACTCTTATTTCACACCGACTGTTATTCTTCAATGGTTGTTTAACACATTTGCAGCTATTTGTCTGGCAGTTGCACGTTCGATTTTCATCGGTTTTTGGACCATGATTGAGGGTCCTTGGTCAATGCGCGTTTGGACTAGTCCAGAGGCATGTTGACTGACTTCTGGTATGGGGTGCAACATGAACTGCTCTTCCATCATGTACTTCTCTACTTCCGCACTAGATCGAGTAACTGTCTGTGTCGTCGTTTTTCTCTCGTCAGCGTCTGTCCACAGGTAGATAGGTTATGGTCTACTTCGCAGTGTTTGTCTTGCACCCCATAGAAAGACATTGAGAAGCTCTCAACTTCTCTTCTTAGAACAAATAGTTGTTTTCAGCCCCTACGTCTGCTTGAATGGAATGTGCTTGTGTTTAGGCTTAGTATGAGTGCGTAGGAAATGTCTGCCGCCAGCAGCTAATTACGAGTTTCCTGGCGAGAAATTGTTCGAAGTTTATCTTGGCTTGGCGCACACGAGGAAGGAGAAACTTGTGGAAAAGTCAATATAATGTGAGTGAAGCCGACAGTGCTGCCTGCACGGTAGTGCAATGCAGTGCAGAAATTACCCCAGAGAAGGAGTCCACGTGGGTGTGCTTGAAGAAGCATAACACAGAACTTCTGAGTCGAAGTTTCGCAAGGACGTTGGAGGCTGACCCCAGGAGTGGTGTTGTGGTTAAGGGCATAAGTGAGCGGTCAAGGCAGAGAGAGACAGTCAAGATGAACAGCAGTAGCATAGGCGGTGGCGGTGATGTCGTCGGCGTCGTTGAAGAGGCGAGGAGGCGGACGGACGCGACGGAGCGCATTCATCAAGTCCCATCGTCTCCCGGTGCAAATTCATGCAGAAGCTTAAAGTTTTTCCGTTTAGAGGACTCAGCTCTCCTTTCCACTTTCTCTGTTCCTCCGCTCGTCTCTTAACACCCATGAGAGTCTCGTCTGAAATCAGTCTCCCGTCGCCCCTCAGCCAGACGACGACAGAGAGCTCAAGACCAATGCATCACAGCGAGGGAGCGAGATCGTTTGGCACGTTTCCTCCATTCGCCGCATAAGGACTCATTGTGGTCTTGACCCCAGCTTATTTTTTAAGGACTCTGGGGTCTCGAGGACCTCAGCGAGGAAATCAACAAGTAGCACTTCTTCGCTCTCGGCTTTCTACTTCTCCCTCCATAACAGAAGAAGACTCGGAATCTCGACCGTTGGTGACCTGAAAAGAGTTATTCTGGTAAGTGGGACGGATTGTGCATAAGTGTGAGAATGGGCGGGCTTTCGAGCCGCCCGCCTCATTTTGCCTTCACTTTTGGGCACTGCACAGTATAATTGTTTTTTATTGGTTGCACAACAAATGTCCTTACGAAAGAGATATAGCGTGAGCGACCCAGGACAAGCGCTCAAATACCAAGCAAAGTACGCTCACGCCAGACTTTAGAGTTACGTGCCGCTGAGCTCGAGTTAGT
>JAAUXU010095181.1_pt1 | contig 19592 bp, 14 predicted proteins | sample 7278151 | NCBI WGS metagenome assembly JAAUXU01 (sample SAMN14350113, study PRJNA611818) | marine sediment metagenome | isolation source: surface marine sediment (1.8m) | place: French Polynesia: Moorea | collected 2018-08 | reverse complement strand
CCCAAGATGGCACCAGTTACTGGGTCTGGCATCTTGATTCGATGTTGGTGTCGATTTCTGAGAAATAGGATTTAATCCTTGGAGAGCTTGCACTGAAGTATCAGGCTCTACTTTTGCAGGCGTACTAAGCAGGCTTTGACTTTCACACAGAGCAAATTTCAAGCCCAGCTAGCACAGCGTCACTCCACGTGGGCTATTGGTGCTCGGGATGAAGTGCAAAGCCCGAGTGCAAAATCTTGAGGTTCAAGTGAGCTTTTGGTGAGACTGAAAAGCCCAATTTTGTTGAGCCTGTTTCACTTCAGGCTCCTGGATTGTCCAGTCTTGGTGCAAGACAGAAGAATACCTTGTGCTTGTTGACAACCTAAGTCAGTCCTTGCAGCAAGTAATTTTACAGGGATACATTTCACTGCACACACTGTACTAGAACTTGATGAGGTGGAACTTTCTTGCGTAATATGCAAATCTAATACTTCGACATAATATTGCCTACTAGTATTCTACATCGTGCCTGCCTCTTTTGATGCTGCGGCGCTCAAAAATTAGCAATGTGGTGAGGGAGCAAGCCGATGAGGTCTGATATGTAGCTTTTTGTGAGGGTTGGAATGGGCACTCTCAAGCCGCCCCCTCTGGACTTCATGGCGTGGGAGCGGCTGCGCCGGCATATATCTGGTGCGCCAGTGGCACACGGGGCCGCCCATGAGGCTGGAAGGATCAAGAATGTGGGTACATTCTTGATTGAGGGACACGAACAATCACTCGAATCAAACCGTTAAATCGAGAATCGACTGTCAACATCGCCAGGTCATCGCCGAACCTTTGCAAGCTCTCCCACAAATGCATTTTTTGACATGGGAGGCTCGCCAGAGGGGGGGTTCCAGTCAATTTCAGCAACTTTAATACCACTCACAATAAGGACTGTACATGAGGATGAAAGACTTCAACGCAACAGCTCAGCAACAAAAACTGCAAAAAATTCCTTATGAGCTATTTCAGGGATCTGCCAATTTTGAAAAGAGGCTAAGCCCAAAGGTCAGGCTGCCTTTTTGCAGGCCTGAATATCACAAAACCCGACTTTTCTTGAACCTGTGCCACTACTCGTTTCGTCATGGTTGCCAATGCTCATACAGTACACACCAACGGTCACCAAGGTCACAGTTGTTTCAAAAGCTTTCTCCTCCTTTGCCAGAGGGGCAGAGAGCTCTGGGGAAATAGTCCTGGGAGCTGACAATTGGTTCCTTGGGTTCTTGAATATTCCCCATGGCAGGAAGAAAGTATGAGGTCTACGTGCAGAAGGGAAAGCCCTGGTACAAGATCCTGTCCAACATCCTCTTCTCCCAAGCTGGGCTGTTCTTTCTCTGCTTAGGATACGCCATTGGAGGTGAACTGGTACTCAAACACAAGGTCTACTTCATGTGATTTCCATTCAGGTGCAGAAGTGAGCCAAGCAAATTAAAGGGTGTAAGAGCAAAAATGTGACTGAGTCTCTCGATCTCTGGCCACACCTTGGTGATGGAGTCTCCTCAACTCAGCCCGAGAGTCAAAGCGTTCAAGGAAGAAAATGACTCAAACAATTTGACTCTCGGGCTGAGTTGAGGAGACTCCACCACCAAGGTGTGGCCAGAGATCGAGAGACTCAGTCACATTTTTGCTCTTACACCCTTTAGTGGAAATCGAGGGGTAGACGCAATGCTTTACGTTTAAAGGTCTTGCAAAATATTTATTCAGGTGCACATGTATTGCTGCATGTGGACACACTTTTAAAAATGATTCAAATGGAAAAACATGAAAAATGTACAATGCAAGATATTATGTCTGTCTTTTGAACAAAATTTGTTCAAAAGTGTGTATTTTTTTGTTTAACAGGTGCTTTTTTGTACATCGCGCTGGAACTTCCACATGAGGAAGACAAAAAGACCCTGAAGTTGGAGAAGAGCAAGGAGGTGGATGAAGCGATAAACTACTTAAAGAAGGTTTTCTGGCAATACGGAAACAATGAGGAGTTGTACAACTACACAAGGACTGAATTTCGGGACCAAGTACGTGTGCTAGCTGTTCTACACATATCTGCATTACATTTTGCCTTGAATGACTGCATATATATATATTTTTTATCAGGTGTACGAGGACCTGGAAACATTGAAGAACTTTGTGGTCAAGTACAATGGCGATTATGGATATGACATGACTGACAGCTGGACTTATGACTGGACCTTCTCCAAGGCTTTGCTCTTCACTGTCACAATCATGACTACCATTGGTGAGAGAGTCCTATAAATCACAACTCCATATGCATAACTTCATAACTACACAGGCTATGGTCACATCTTCCCCGTGACTTTCGGTGGAAAGTTGTTCACTATTCCCTATTCGCTGTTTGGCATTGCCTTGCTGCTTCTCTTCATGAAGGACATTGGTGACTCAATGGCTGACGGTGTCAAATACATCTACAGTCGCATCTGTTGCCGCTGGTGTCGTGTGCGCCGACGAGATGCAGAGTTGCCGCCAGATGTTGATCGCAAGAGTCGCTCGATAATGCACGATGAGGTGGGCAAGGAGACCTACATGCCCACCGACTTCGTCCTTGTGCCTGTCATGATCTGCCTCATCATCATTTTCCTTTTCCTGTTCGGTGGAGCACTCATGTTCAGTAGTTGGGAGGGGTGGGACTTGGGACCCGCACTTTATTTCTGCTTCATCACACTGACAACCATTGGATTTGGTGACATGACTCCTGACAACGCCTTCCTCGGGGCAACTGAAAGCATTGGAGGTGCCATCAAGATGGCCATCACTATCACGTACTGCATCTTTGGTGAGGAAGACATTTTGTGATTGAACCACACAATTGATACAATGCAAAGAACTTTTCAGGAATAATGTTGATCTCTCTGGCACTGAATCTAATGCAAGAGCAGGTGATGGAAAAGGTTAACTGGATTGCCCGAGAGATTGGTCTCACCGGTGATGGCAACACTAACGAGGAAGTTGTGAAGATCACCAAGGAAGATCGCCTGAAGCAGACTCCAGCTGATATGACTGGCAACGAGCTCGACTTCAATCAAAAGCGGGTACAGAAATATGAGAAGAATGCAGAAGAAGATGAAATCAATGAAGAAGCATATTTGGACAGACTGGAGGAGGGTGATGGGGTTGACCACATTGACGAGATTGATTGTGATCCAGAGCCATATCAATGACTTCACCAGCACAAGTTTATTCACTCTGCATATTGTATTAACACAAAATATATAGTTCAGTTTAGATCCGAGGGATGATTACAACTTTTTTTCCCTGGTCTCCAAATACAGCTAATAAAGCTACAATCGTACGGGGTGTACAATAACTCTATATGACCAGGTTATACAGAGATCTTCACATCATTGCAAATTTTGTTGCTGTCAACATCAGGTCTGAGTCACAGACTTGGTCAAAAAAAGCGCTTGCTCATTACAAGGAGCAAGAAAGGAAAGGAAAGGAAAACAAGTCAACAATCAATAGCTCGATACTTGAGCGAGGTTGCGATTTAAGAAGGAATCAGTTGCGCTGTACGACACTTTTGCATCAGTCCCCTTACAGGCTTATATAGCTCTCAAGTAAGAGGTTGATACCCCCAAAAGGAAGCAGTTTGAATGACATTTAAAAAGCAATTGTAAGCAGTATTTTTTCAGCTAACACTGAAAATAAGTTGAAGGGAGTGAAGATTTGAAATTAGACTGATCATCTTTTCAATAACTTAAGAATGCTTTATTGACTGTCAAAAGGTCACGAAAAGACCTCCCAGATCAGTATCATATCGAACCAATCACCTTGTGCTTATCAAATGTTACATACAAGCACCGCTCAAACTACTTGAGAAGAGAAACAAACAGAAATAATAGAGCAAATCATGAACACAGAACATGACGGAAAAAGGCAGAGATGCTGATATTTTGCCACATGGAACCGGAATCCAAGCTTATTGCGCAGTCGATATCGATTGCAGTGACGTCGCATACAGCGACCTGGTCTACCTGAGCATGGATCACTGACAGCTTTGACAAGCTGTGTTAAATGTTTCAACTGGAGTGACTTGTAAAGACTGACAAATATGTCTTATTTGCTGTTATCCATAGGAACAAAACATTGTTGAACAGTGATATTTGGAGCCGGATTTGAAAGTGAAGATTTGGAGGTCAAGAACATTTTCAAATAAACTAAAAATGTCCTGCTGTCGAGTGAAAAGTAAAGTGAAATTTAAACATTCATTCAGGTAAGAGACACGAAATCTGTAAAAGAAGTGAGGTTGGGAGAGGGACAGAGAGAAAGATTAGGGGTGACAAAAGTAACAGGATTCTGACTCGTGGCACTCGAATCATTTGCTCAATTTTGCCGAAAAGTGAGAGGACTCGAATCTCTTAACCAAAGTCTTAACACTAGTCCTGAAATGTAAATTTAGCGAAAATGTCATAACACAACCCTCTTTCCTACTACGTACTCGTTACTACGAAGTTGCCAAATAAAGAAAAAATAGGCCTAAAGTAATTTTGGGGGCTTGAATTAAGAATTAGGCCTCATCATTTGATTTTTTGTCGTTCAGGTTTTTTTAGAGGGGCCCTTCTGATGGCGAATCATCACTGTTCCTCGAACAAAGTGGGTTCTTTGCGAAGAATCCACCACATGACTCTTATGATGCAGCACTTGCTGCTTCGTTAATAAATAGTTAATAAAGATGTTTCGCATGTCAGACGCTCATAACAAGATTTCATCCATCTCTGTTTAGATGCATTATTAACGTGATGAATGAGTGACGATGAAGTGATGATGTCAGGCTGGTCGGTCTCGGCCGGCCCCAGATAGTCGGCCCTGCACGGACTCAAGTCTCGGGCTAAGGTGTTGTTGTTCCTGTTTGATAAGCGCCAAGTCAGGGTTCCTCCCTGTCATGGTGGCGACAGCGCGATCAGCCTCCCTTGCATCGTGTTCAGCTCGGTGATTCACCTCAAGTACGCGAGTGTTGTCTTGTCTATGGGCTGGGCCAGGCCGGGCATGCCTGTCTTTTTCTCCGGGCTGACGGGGCTGTTGGCAACCCCGTTAACCGGGACAAGAGGAAGGGAGGAGTCGACCATAGGACCAGGGGGGCCACTTTCTACCCCTTAGTGTTCAGTCTCACGTCCGGACATCTTGTTGCAGACAGGGGGTAACGGACGGGAACCCTGACCAGGAAGAGAAAAAAAAAAGAGAGAGGCAGCAGCAGGAGGAAGAGAGCGAGGCAACTCCTTGGTGAGCTCCTCCGCCATCCGAAGCTTGGACCCAGAGCTTGAGGAGGAAGGCGGCAAGGCCCGGGGGGGCCGGGCGGGGGGTGTGACTTCCAAGACTGGATTAGCATCTGTGCTCGGGCAACAATTGTAGCTCGTGTGAGGTGCCCAAGAGGAAGCAGAACAACGGCCTTTGTCCGATCGACGACAAACTTTTTGTTCTCCACCGATCGCCGCCATGGCGGCTTCGGCGGGTGGTGGCGCGGCTTCCTCGCTGGACGACATCGACTTGGCCGCGTTGAAGGACCCCGCGGGCATTTTTGACTTGATTGAGGTCGTGGGCAATGGGACCTACGGCCAGGTGTACAAGGGCAGGCACACCAAGACCGGTCAGCTGGCGGCTATCAAGGTCATGGACGTGACCGAAGACGAGGAAGAGGAGATAAAGCTGGAGGTGAACGTGCTAAAGAAATACTCGCACCACCGCAACATCGCCACCTACTACGGCGCCTTCATCAAGAAAAGTCCGCCTGGCAAGGACGATCAGCTTTGGCTGGTGATGGAGTACTGTGGGGCTGGATCGGTCACCGATATCGTCAAGTCCACCAAGGGTCAGACGCTCAAGGAAGAATGGATCGCCTACATCTGCAGGGAAGTTATCCGCGGCCTCACCCACCTCCACGCCTGTAAGGTTATCCACCGAGACATCAAGGGCCAGAACGTCCTGCTCACCGATAACGCAGAAGTTAAACTAGTGGATTTCGGCGTGAGCGCGCAGTTGGACAGGACCATCGGGAGGAGGAACACGTTCATCGGCACGCCCTACTGGATGGCGCCAGAGGTAGCTGCGATTGAGTCTCCCCACAACTGTTGTCCTATTGTCACGTTTCTTTAGGTGATTGCATGCGACGAAAACCCTGATGCGACTTACGACAACCGGTCGGACCTCTGGAGCCTGGGCATCACCGCGCTGGAGATGGCCGAGGCGCAACCGCCGCTGTGCGACATGCACCCCATGAGAGCGTTATTCCTTATCCCGAGGAACCCCCCACCGAGGTTTGAAGTCCTTATGGAGTGCATAAAACCTTTCAGTTACATCTCGTTATTTGCAGACTCAAATCTAAGCGTTGGAGCTCCAAGTTTAAGAACTTCATCGAAACTGTGCTGGTCAAGGACTACCATCAACGCCCGTACACTGACCAACTGCTTAAGCACCCCTTTGTGAGGGACCAGCCCAACGAGAGGCAGACAAGAATACAGATCAAGGACCTCATAGACAGGATGAAGAAGCACAAGGCTCAGAAGGAGCGGGAGGAGATGCAGTACAACTACTCGGGTAGCGACGACGACGGACCTGAACAGGGAATTGGTGGAGGAGGTGGACAACCTTCTTCCATCCTTCACGCCCCTGGTGAAAACACGCTAAGGAAGAACTTCCAGGCTATCCAAGACCAGAACCGAGCTGCGGCTGCAGCTGCGGCGGCTGCCAATGGACGCGGCGGGCCACCGCCAGACAGGAAGGATCGCCGTAGTAGTCGCAAGGAGGATCAGGTACCTCCGGAGCCCGGTCCACCCTCGCGTCCACCGCTACCGCACCGCTTGGATGGCGTCGGCGGTATCACGCCACCAGGTCCGCCACCTCAGCGGCCACTGCCACCGCCCCCTGGCCAGTCGGCGGCAGAACAGATGCGCCGAGACGATCGGAACAAGCCAGCAACGCCACCAGGCCGAGACCAAAGGAATTCAAGGTCTGCTTTTCTTTTTTTGGCCCCACCACGATGTAATCATCACTTTGCTTAGTGTCAGCCACACAGAGAAATTATTTTGTTCTCCAGGCTTTTGGCTCAGGGTCAGCAGCAGCGCAAGCCCGAAGATCTGGATGTTCTGGCTGCTCAACTAAACGAATTGGCGTCGAGTCCCCGAAGCGCTCGGAATCAGCAACAGATGATGAGACCTCCTCGGCAACACAGTGTAGGCAACAGTGGTCGGGGGGGCCAAGTCCAACAACGCCCTCTGGTCGAAGATGATGACAGCAGCGATGAGGACGACGATGAGGACGGAGTCCTTCAGAAGGACGGGACGCTGCAAGTCAATGATCCGGTGAGTAATGTAATTTCTAGGGAAGCAATGGCAAAAGTACGTTTTACTTATACAAAGCTAGACGAAACAGCTTATTTTTTTTAAAAAAAATCTCGTCCTGTGTGCTGTATTCGTCGTCACATTCCGTTTGAATCGCTTCTAGTCGAATGGAATGAAGAAATCATCATTGTTGGGTCTTCTCCTGTCTGGCTACTAAAGCTCTTCTTTGCCAACGTAGTTATGAAGGACATAGACGCTATCAAAAAAGATTATTTGCCTAAAAGCCATTGAATAACACACCTGGATGAACTCAGACAGATTCCAAAACATTCGTTTTTTGGTATAGCGTAAAAGATGCCGTGTATGGAAAATCCGCCAGCCCCTAATAATCTGCCACGCCCTAGCATTTTGCCCTTTGAAAAGTCATGACAGGCAACAGTCAGATTCATCCCCACGGCCATTGAGAGGCAAGCCCGCACCCGACGCCACCATGGCCAGAAAGAAGTACTTGTTTGAAACTGACCAACCCCCGTTCACGCGTGTCCAGGCAAAAATCTGCCAGGCCATCACCTCTTAATAGGGTTATAGGATAATTCGTCGTCATGGCGGTTTTAGACAGTACATATGGAATATGCTTTATCACTTCATGAAATGCATAATCTCCCCCTATATTGCATGTTTTCTTCTAGTTTCCATATTTAGCCGAATTATCTTGCATTTCTGGTGTCTTGTCTTGCCTCATCTTCCTTTATCCTCGACAGGCGAGTCGAAATGTCTGACTCGACTTAAGTTCGTACAAATCTGAGTCAGGCACTTGCCAGCATCACATCTTTCAACTGTTTCTGTGACCAACACAAAAAGATCTTCGATTTTGTTAAAACTGGTGAAAAAATAACGTCAGAGGTCAGTTTCAGTTTCCTCTCTTGCCACGAAACACTGTCATAAGTGCATATTTCTGTGCATATTCATGTGTGATATCAGTTTATAGATGCTGTACGTCGCATATTCCTGTAATCTAGAAAAATTACTTGGAATTGTGCAGTGCGTGTCATAAACATCGTCAATCAATTGACATCGTCCTTGGTCAGGTTCCTAAACCTCTCCGGGAACTCCAGCGTAAAGGCCCCGGGCGTCCGCTGCCCCCGACTCCAGACGATGCAGTCGAAGACGATCGCCGGAGTCATCAACCTGGAGGATTGCACAGGCTGGAGTCTTCTCCAGGCAACCTGCAGCAGCAGATGCGTCCAGTGATGCCGGACTTGTTACCACAGACGTCCTCCAGCCCTAATCTACCCGCCAGAGCTGCTGGCGGAGCAGCCGGTGCAGCTGCCGGTGGGGAGTCTGACCACTCTGGAATGCACGTAAGAATGACGCCACATGAGAATGCACTTGAACGTGGGCACGTATTTTGATTCGTTTATATTCTAGGAGAAGCAGAAGTCGTTCTTGTCATTCGGGTTCTCTGCGGAGGCGTCCCCCGGCGGCGGCGGGGGAGTTTCGCCTAACAGCACATCTCTGGCGCAGCGCCAACGGGATTCCCTTGGCGCTTCCCCAGCGGTAAACGTTGCGCCGACGTCGCACGATCTGGCGCAGGACACGCCTGAAATCCGCAAATACAAGAAGAGGTTCAACTCGGAAATCCTGTGCGCCGCACTATGGGGTGTAAACCTTTTGATCGGCACCGAGAATGGACTGATGCTACTCGACAGATCCGGGCAGGGGAAGGTCTATCAGCTGATCTCGCGCCGCCGGTTTCAACAGATGGAAGTACTTGAGGGCCAGAACATCTTAGTCACAATCTCGGGCAAGAAAAATCGCGTACGCGTGTATTACCTCTCGTGGCTTAAATCCAAGATTCTGAGGACCGACAACGCCATTGAGAGGAGGGCTGGATGGATCAACGTTGGCGAGCTCCAGGGCGCTGTCCACTTCAAGATCGTCAAGTACGAGCGCATCAAGTTCTTAGTAATAGCACTGCGTGATTCCGTCGAAATCTACGCGTGGGCTCCCAAGCCGTATCACAAGTTTATGGCCTTCAAGAGCTTTTCCGAGCTCCAGCACCGCCCGCTTCTCGTCGACCTGACCGTGGAGGAGGGGACCAGACTGAAGGTGATCTACGGCTCCGCATCCGGATTTCATGCTGTGGACCTTGATTCGGCCAGCGTGTATGATATCTACCTGCCCAAGCATGCACAAGTGAGTAGTTGCAACGCTATTTTCACTGAATCTAGAAAAGTATGCTGTACATGGGTTGAGAGGTATTGGGGCCAGTCGGCAGTTTGAATGAGGCAATTGGGGGTGGTCGTGGGCTTCAGGAAGAGTAAGAGGACGTGGTCAGGGACTAAGTAAAGCAGGAGGGCCTCCTTAGACAAATGACCTCCACAAATACCGTTAGACTGTGGATGGGTGAATGAACGAATATATAACTAAATGAAAATGAATGAATGACCTATTTTTTTCTTTCAGGGTCCCATCACCCCCCACACGATCGTGACACTGCCGAACTCTAACGGCATGCAGCTGCTGCTCTGTTACGACAACGAGGGCGTGTACGTGAACACGTACGGCAAGGTATCAAAGAATATCGTACTTCAGTGGGGCGAGCTACCCACCTCCGTGGCCTACATCGGCACGGGCCAAATCATGGGCTGGGGCAACAAGGCCATCGAGATCCGGTCCGTTGAGTCCGGCCACCTGGATGGCGTTTTCATGCACAAGAAGGCCCAGAGGCTCAAGTTCTTGTGCGAGCGCAATGACAAAGTCTTCTTCAGCTCCGCCAAGGGCGGATCCTCCTGCCAGATCTACTTCATGACCCTCAACAAGCCCGGAATGGCCAACTGGTAGAAGAAGTTTGTGCAATATACTAAGAATCGGCATGTCGACTCTCTAACTACTATGTAATTGTACTTTGCTAAGTAAAATCTTAATACACTGCCTTATACATTAGAAGCTCAAGTGTTGACGTATTCTGGTTCAACTTATTTGGTCACGCAACGACCAACGAAAGCAGCAAGGACCTGACCATTCATCTCAACTAAACAGAGACATAAGGAGACCCCGCTTGGCCTGAGACAAGTGTGGAGGTTCCTGTGGAGGTTGCGAGGTTTTTGTACCGAGTAGAGAGCATTTACCCCTTCAAACTTCAAGACATGGAGGGTGTGTTGTATGCTTGGTTTTTGAGGTTTGTGGGGGTAAATGAAGACTTCGGCCGGCGGGGAGACCCTCAGCTAACAGCCCAGGGCAGCTTCCTAAGCGGGGTCTCCTTACGTCTCTGCAACTGAAGCACCCGGTGAAATCGATGTTTTGTTTACTTCAATCGTTATTCAAGGAGAATGGAGGCGCCGTCGGTCGGGACCGTAACCGCCGCCGCCGCCGCGGGGTGCAACCGACAGTCCCCAATCAGGGTGCTACAAACACCCGGTGACTTGGTCAAAAGGGATTACTTTCTTGACTACTTAAAGAGAGATGACGAATGGCAGTTTGAACCGTCATCCCAGTCAAACCGCCTGATTCCTCTAGATCTCCGGCCTGCAGGTATGCGTCTACGGAGTCGTCACGAATCTGCTTGACATTCCGCCGGTTAGAGGGAGCCAAAAGAGCCAAGCCAAGCCTCGTCCTTATCTGCTGCATCCATGCCGTCATAGTACAGGTAGATAGAGGAGCAATGAAAGCCCCAAAGAAGGCAGGTAATATCCTACCTAACCTAACGACAGGCGGCGCCCAGGCAGCCGGCAGGCAAGGGCGTGTGTATGTGTGTGTCACACACACACTATGATCCATATACAAAGCAACTCGCCACTTTTCTTTGCCTGCACAGTGTGGTTTTGATCCAGAAGTGAAGTGGGTTCGGCTGGACAGTCTGCACTCGACACCTTGGCTTTGACTTTACAAGTGAATTGTGCCTCTTCGAGGCACTTGTGCTTCTCCACCGAGCCCGCCTGGCTGCCTGTTCGGCCTGTTCGAGAAGGGAAAGGGGCTCTTGATCCAGGCAGCGAGGCAGGTAGTAGGTGTTCCCTCCTGCACTGAGGAACGCTGGCTTGACGTTGGAAATAGAAAAAAGGTGGGAGGCGATTCTGTTGGAACTTTGGAAGAAGCATCGGTTGAGGAGTTCATCAACCAGGGCAAGCTAAAAGAGGTAGGGGTTGAAGACTCGAAATACAACACCTCCGAGGAGGTGGCCGAAGGAGACTCAGTTAAAACAGTCCAAGCCGAAAAAGCGGAGGGCATCGGTTTTCTCGTAGACCGAGGACTTCTTTTTGCCTTTTCTCCCTCTTATCCGAATTGCCCGCTTCTCCGGAGGACTTGAGCACATCAGGTCAGGCTTGACTTCTTTTGGCCTCACCCGCTTAACCGATTTTCCCCTCATCCGGGTTCGTAGAGGAGCAGACATGGAAAAAGTCAGGGCCAATAGCGAAATGGCTTCCTTCTGCTGATAACCCACTAATGCTGCAATCCCTGGAAGGAGATAACACTTTGCAATTCTTGGTGGCTTTGACGAATTCTTCACGTGTCGCTGATCCCGCAAAAATCGTCTAGTTCATCTAGTGGATGAGTGAGCGAAGTTAATTTCAAAGAGAAACACAGATCTCTATGCTGGAAACGTCGTCTGCGAGCCGGACTGAGCGAGGAAGGTGTGACTGTTCTTTAGCAGTTGCATCAGGAGTAATTGGGTCACAGCCTCAGACCGAGGCCCTGGAGTGAAACACACCTTACAGCTACCACTCTGCAGGTTCCTCTGGACTTTCCTTGTAAGAAGTTCTTCCTCATTGAAATACGAAGTGAAATTTTTGACTGCCTCCCTTCCTTTGTCAAGTCCCCCCTCGAGCAAAAAGCGACATGGACAGAAAGGGGAGGAAGAGTTCACGCGTGCAATTTGCTGGTGTCAGATTTCCCATATATTTTTTTTCCTTTATTCGCAACAGCAAAAAAAAAGGCCCGGGCGCTGTGATTACAAACATCGATGAGAGAAGCTTCTCTACCAGACATGTGTGTTTAGTTGGAGCAAGCATTGGCACCCACCCAGCAAAGCGTGAAGCTCCTCCTCTGCCTTTGTCCCGTACCTTATGATTTTGCTTCCGTTTGTGCCCCTTCCCTTCATGATGACGCCGTTTTAATTCACTCTGCCAGACACAAACTCCACGCTGCAAACAAAGTGTTGCCCCTATGCGTTCCCCTCCTTTCTGGCTTAAGATCGTGCTCGTACAGGAAATTTTTGCAAACTTTTTGGCACCAGGAGTTGTTGTTGCTCCTCTTCAAGGTTAATTGTGACGCGCTGGCGCGCGCGCGCACGCACTCACGCGCGCTCACTGACGCACCATTCGCAAATTTTATAGACAAGATTCAAGGTCAGTTTGTTTCTGTTTTTGCAGACCTCTCGTGAAGATGGTTGTGCGCCTGCAGCCCAGGGCCATCACGGTCGACAGGGGAACCAAGGGGTTCGGCCTCTCCCTCATCTATAGGTTGGATCAGCGACAGGAGGACTTAAAGGACACTCTAATAATCATTATTTTACTTGCTTCAGAGGTCTGGACAAATATGAGGAGAAAGACACGGGCATCTTTGTGGCCAGGGTCGTTCCGGGCGGTGAGTTTTTTTTTTGCACACCTTGTATGTTGGCCCAGATAGAGGAAGACTCGTCACTGCAGGGTTGTCACAAATGAGTTTCCATTCATCTTGCTGCTGTCGTTTTTGCTAAAGTACGGGGGTGACAAGCAATAAGAGACTCTGAGCGTGTAACTTTGCGACTACCCTGTGATCTTGAAGAAGTGGTACTCCATGTACTTCAGCGGAAACAACTGCATCCAGAACGACGGACACTCATTGGTGACGGCCCTGTACAACATAGCTCGGGCCAGTTCCTGCGAGGGGAGGGGGAAATGTCTGCAAGGCTTTTTGCAAATTTTGAAGCCGCTACTAATCTAAAAGGATTTGCTCTGAACGTTACGGTTGCACTACAAAGGTGTTTAGCAGTTGTTTAAAAAACATTTGAAACAAACGATAGCCTTGATAGCTTCAGGGGTGCAGGAGACTGCTAATAACGGAACTTTCATGCTCTTTTCTTTTCTCATGCCCAAGTAAATTGATAGCCTTAAAGGTTAGAAGGTCCTGGAAAAAGTCCCCATGAGCACAGTGTCAGTAAATTCAAGGCAAACTTTCGTTTGAAATTCACTGTCGGGACCAGAGTGGTGTCGATGTTACCTTGTATCCCCCTTATTCCATTCAGGTCAGGCTGCTCGTTATGGAGTCCGCGAGAACGACAAGATCATGACGATCAACGGCAAGACTCCGAGAAACGTGGACGACGCCGTGGGTGTCATTAAGCAGGCGGGAAACCAGATCAAGCTCGTCGTCATGAGGGAGGAAGACATCCCGGACATCAGCATCGACAGCACGGGTGCCGGGGAGATCGATCCCAACTGGGCAAGTGATACAGTTGATATCGTAAGAGCGTTAAAAAAGATACAGTGGACTAATGGTGTAAGCATCACTGAATGGAAGCATCAAAATCCCTTGCCTCCAACCAAATGGATCAGAGAACATTATGAATGGTGTGATCATCACCCAGATGCCCATCCAATGGATATGAGCAGCTAAGGTCAATGAGAGGCAACTTTTTTCTTTGATTTCTGGGTCTTTTCTCTATGATTTCCAGCTCATTTTGTAACGTTCCCCGCCAAGAAGGAGAGCGACGTGATGGACGGGTGGGTGGGTGAGCTCACGGAACTTTGCTTGTGCACAACCTCGTCACCCCGCTGCACTGTGGATTCAGTCAGCTCCGACTCTTCGGACGAATCTGAAGCTGCAGGGAACAATTCCCTCAGTGAGAATCTGTTCAACTTGATTGGCTTTTTGTCCTTGTTCGACGGGTTGGACTCACAAGTAAAGTTTTTATGGAAGATGGACTCCAGCTCCGATTTGCAACATTCAAGGCAATTTTAGTAGTAATGGATAAGGCCATCCAATGCTCTGTCTCAAAATGGTGCTTAGATCCTCAGTCCACTGTACTAGGAAACGTTTTGGTCTAAAATAAATGGCGAGATGACCCTACTAACAGCAGCGACAGCAGCGAGGTGAACAGGTCTGCTCAGTGGAAAATACGAGCAGCAACAGCTCTCGTGACGTTACCTTGAACTCATTTCGGGCCTCTGAGTTTGCGCACCTGTTGATATTAGTAGTAGTAGTAGTCTTATGACAACGACGCTGCTGGCGTAGGTATTTTGTGGGAAATGGCGGCCGCTCATGACCTCAGGTCAATCCTGCTCATCCAACAGGCTAGGAAAACTCACAGGCAGCAAGAGGTACTCAGTTTTCAACGAGCATGCGGCTGTGCAGCTTTCACGCCACTTTCTAACAGGCACTTTGGCCTCGAAGTCACTCTTGTATCTTGTGCACGTCATTGCACTTGGTCTCGTGGGACACCTCCCTGGAGGTGGCTAAGACGGGGCAGAAACTCTCTGAAGGTTCCTCCTATCTCACCCCGGCACATCTTTCGCCCAATGCAATGCTTAACCATCAATAGCCCCCCTTAGTACGTATATTAACTGCTGCTCCTCATTCGTTTAGATGCGTGAGACGCTGGGACAGCAGCCCATTTCTCGCTCGGGGTCCGCCCGATCCTTCAACACCACGTTTGGACGTCCTCAAGGCGGAGCCGCGACCCCGAGTCCGGGGCCCCAGAGGGCAACCTTCGGCGGCGGGCAGCCGCAGTCAGGGCCGCACTCCATGATGGCCGCGGCGACGGCCGCGGCGGCCGCGCAGTCGCCACCGTCTCCGTTGCCGCCCCAGACCAGGCAGCAGCAGGTAGGGATAAAGCATTGTCAATATTTTGTGGAAGTTTCGTCCAGTCTGGGTCTTGTCCACACGTCCAGGAGTTTCTCCGTCAGCAAGCCGAGTACCGTCGACAGCAGCAGGAGCAACAGCAGTTAGCGGAGCAGCAACAGCGCCAACAACAGCAACTTGTGGCTCAGCAACAGCAGCAGCAGCAATATCCCGGTAATTCGGTGAAGGACACAGTGAGGAACATCATCGCCAACACCGACTTCAGCAACTTCGACGTGGCCGCCCACAGCTCTCCTGCAGTGGGGAGGCAGAGGGTTGTACAGGTGAGAGAGTCATTAGTGTGTGGGTGGAAAACGCAACAGCAAACGTTCCAGGTCGAGGGGTCTCGTGCACGTCCTGGAGATCTATGTCTGGTCGACTCAACATTAGTGTTGCCATCGAGCATCAAATGTGTTCCGTGTCGCCTTTTTTCAGTTTTTCGGACTTTGCACCTAAGTGGCATACATATGTTCTCAGACAGCACACACAAATCTATCAAGGAAGGTGCATGAGATGTCACGGAGCTAAGACTTGGCTAAGCTTGGTACTTGAAGAGCGTTACAGTTGGCACTGGCATCTCAAGCAGGTCAAGTGCCAAGGCTAGCAAAGTCATGGTTGCTATGACCTGCTTGAGTGTTGAGATTTTCTATTTCCTCTTGACATTTCTAACGGTTGCTCTTTCTCTCTCTCTACCAACTTCTCCTCATCCTCTGGCCTCAATTCCCTCATAAACAGAATGGATATCCGCAAATGCAGCAGGTAAGAAGAGCTCTTCTTCCTGTCCTCGACTGCACTTACATATACATGTATATATAAGTACCACATGTACATATACTTATATATGCATGTATGTTCTTTGCTTGCACTGGTTGCTTGGGAGGATCGTGTGATTAATGGCATTTCGAGCATGTGTGGATAACCAGGAGATAAAGGATTCCCTGAATATTTCAGGGATATTTTTCGTTCAAGAGTGCCTTGGGCCTAACCTGACGAGACAAATCGAAAAATGTCAAAAATGTCTCTCGTGAATGCGGTCAGAGGTAACTATGGATTGGGGATTTTTTGGTGACTCACAAGATGCATCTTAGCTTTCTCACCCATTTTGTTCCCTGATCCTCAGAGAAGTCCCCTTGTACAGTACATGCACAGTTCGAGTGCTTGAACCCTGACGGATATTATCATGACGATATCCGTTCTGACGCCTTGCTGAGGGTCCAAGTCTTAGTGGCGCTCAACGTGGTCTGCGTCGAAATATTCGTCCGTTTAAGCGAGAAATCTTATCAAGAGGCGTTGTACTTTCTTGCAGGAGACGAAGAAATCGACCGAGAACGTGACTCGCATCGTGGAGACGTTAGCTCCCCGGCCAGGCACGAGCCAGTCCAACAAGTACAAGTCCACCAACAGCCTGCACGAGCTGGGCCTGGACAACTACCCGAACCCGGAGTACCCAGAAAGCGCGAGGCTCTCGCGCAAGGAGGAGAAGCAGAGTCTGCAGAACCTCAACAATCGCCTGGCCGGATACATCGACAGGGTGCGGCAGCTACAGAATGAGAACTCCAAGCTCACGCATCAGATCAAGACCGTGGAGGAGTACCAGTCCAAGGAGATCAACAACGTCAAGGACATGTACGATAAACAGATCGAGGACCTAAAGGCCGCCCTGGAGAACATGAACAAGCAGTACAATCAACTCAAAGTGGGTGCAGAGGGACTCCTGCAAGAGAACGAGGAACTCAAGGACAAGTAAGAATGGCATTTCATAGTAGCTAGAATGGAGAGACCAAAGCTGTAGAGGTAGAGGCTGCCTGCTTTGTCAGGCCTCTTTTTACCCACCCTGTACACATTTAACAGAGCAGTGCTCGTGGGGTTAGTGCAGACTTTAAAATGTCGAGAACAGTGGATCGTTGGCCGCACATCAGCAAACAAAAAGTTTAACAGTTGTCAGAAGAGACAGATGAATGAGCGTTAGTTGAAATAGCGTATGAAGCAACAGTTTAGGGTGGAAGCAATCAGAGTTGGTTGTAATGACTGAATCACAGTTGCTGAGCACCCTCCAAAGTGGCCATGCAAGCGAGGTCAATGACCTTTATTGGCCTCGAAGGCCATGTGAGGTCACTTCTTTGAGTTGGCTAGCTGAACTTGGCCCTTGAGATCTGAGTGACTGATGATATTCAATAATGTACCTTTGTTGTCTAGACTGCACAAGAAAGACCGAGATTTGACCAACTCTACGAATCACGTTGAAGCTCTAGAGGACGAGATCAGGAATTTGAGCTCCAAACTGTCAAAGCTTGAGCAGGAGAGGCAGAAGGCTCAGGAGGAACTTAGGGACGCCTTGCCCGAGTTGGACGCGCTACGCAAGAAGTTGGCCGACCTCAAGCGGGTCCTGGACGACGAGCTGCTCAAGAAGGCAGACCTGGAGAACCAGTGCGCCAGACTCGAGGAAGATCTCAAGTTCAAGCTACAGCTGCTGGAGAAAGAACTTCACGAGGTAAAAACTGGCAAAAAGTGATCCCTCAATGTACACAAAATACGCGCTGGCGCAAAACAATATGTAACATGCGCCAGACGTGAGAACACTGAGTTTGTGGTAGGAAGCGTTGTCTTCATTTACCTCGACTTAGATCTCGATGCGCCCGCCCTCAATGGCAATTGCGGCCTCGAACGTGCCAGTGAAAGCACATCATGTATTTGGCGTCTAGAAGACGGTGCCATGTTGCGTCATTGCGCCACTGCGCCACCGCAATGCCTGGCGCGGGGTCGTAGCAAGTTATGCTGGATCCCGTCGTCAAAATTTTGTCATTCGTGGGGGGATAAATCAAAAATTCTTGTACAGTACTGTACTCCTCTTAGAACAACAGTGCAAAGATGTGATGAGAATTCATAGGCATGAATTTTAAGCCAAATCTCCTCTTTTCGTTTAGGTGAAGACACGCAAGGAGATCGAGATTCACGAAATGGACGGCAAGATGCAGGAGGAGTACGAGGACAGGCTTCAGCAAGCCTTGGAGGAACTCAGGGACGTCTATGACAAGCAGATGCAGCAGAACAGGGACGACTTTGCCAAGATCTACGATGACAGGGTGAGTCTTGGAAAAGAAACAATGTGCTGCACGAATTTTTGGCGTTTTTATGATGCAGGGATCAGAGTTATGAAAGATGTTGTTAGGGAAGTTTTCAAAAATGTTAAGAACTCGTCTCGAATTAGCAGAACTTCAGTGAACTAAACGTGGATTCCGGGAAGACTCAACTTTGTGTTATTTTTTTCCTTGAAGTTGTCTTGAAGTCGCTGATTTAGTGACTTTGAGGTCCAAAATTTAGTTTCGAAGGAGGCTGGTTTTATTGATCATGATCACCAGATGGAACTTTTGCACGTCTGAAAGAAATAACCGTAGGAGAAAGGTCAAATCCATCCTTGGAAGCATCCGTGAAGGACCACATTCCGTTCATAGCAAAATGGGCCTTAAACCACTATCTCATGAGACACATTGAGTGACCATTTCAGTCAAGTTCTTGTCATCTTTCTAGCTACGCGACCTGCAGACGCAGCTGACGAATGAGCGCGGCTCGAACGCGTCCAACCTGCAGGAGCTGAAGGAGTCGCGCGCCCGCATCGACGCGCTCTTATCCAAGGTCTCCGACTTGGAGAGCAAGAACTTGGGGCTCTCTCAGAGGCTGGCAGACCTCGCCCAGGCCATGGACGACCTTAAGTCGGCCCATAGGGCCCAAATGGCCGCAAAGGACGGAGAAATCAAGAGGCTCCTGGATCAGCTGGCAGACCAGCTGAAGGAGTATCAGAACCTGCAGGATCTGAAGGTTCAGCTCGACATGGAGATTGCGGTATTCAGGAGGCTCATCGAGTCGGAGGAGGACAGGCTCGGCTTAGGAGCTCACGGTGAGTTAACTATGTTCACGGGAGATTGACCTGACGTTGATCCTGGCTGAGATTGAATGGGACTTTCAGGGATCATCCCCTCTTTCCCTGTACGTTGAGGGACTTTCCTATGAAATCATTCTATTCAAATCATTCTATTCATTGCTTTTGTTCATTGATAAAAATGTAATAAATGGAATGGAACGATGTTCAATGCAGGAGAAGTTGCGTAGGTCGATTGTTACAGTTCACCGTGCCATTTCAGACCGCTCCCTGGACAGCAGCGGCAGCAACAGCGAGTCCCACGTGAAGCAGCAAGTGGAGAGGAAGTCGGAGTCCACCTTCCAAAGGAAGATCACGGTCTCGCAGACGCAATTGTAAATATTCTGCCATTATGAGTACGTGAGTGGATTGAGCATGCGAGCCTCTTTTTGTTGTACATAGTAATATAATCATCTAAGCAGTCTCAAGCTCTTATGATCTTTATGTATAGTTCGACGAGTCTTCCAAGGGTAAACCCAAGTATGAATGGGATAAGAACTGTGTAATGCAATGTAAGAAATTCTGCTGCTCCTCGACTATGTATGCTT
>JAAUXU010146862.1_pt1 | contig 19594 bp, 20 predicted proteins | sample 7278151 | NCBI WGS metagenome assembly JAAUXU01 (sample SAMN14350113, study PRJNA611818) | marine sediment metagenome | isolation source: surface marine sediment (1.8m) | place: French Polynesia: Moorea | collected 2018-08 | reverse complement strand
GTGGATGTGGATGTGGATGTGGATGTGGATGTGGATGTGGATGTGGATGTGGATGTGGATGTGGATGTGGATGTGGATGTGGATGTGCCCTGCACCCAGGTCCCACACGGTACCCTCAATGACGTTGGCAATGTGATCAAAGAGAAAACCCCAGAAATGATACACCTCCTTCACCCAACATCTTGGCCACATTTAACCTCATTCCAGTCCTCTATGGTGGCATTCTCAGGGATCCCGTCAACTTGTTGTCGTTGATGACCACCCACTACCAGCAGGTGGAGAGCTCTAGTTGGGCGTGTGGTCAATACTTGGGTACGCGTGAGTCCACATAATATTTGGCAACTGTACATCAAATACTTGAGGAGCAACAACGTCCCACATGGTACAGTTGGCGTCGCTTATAGTGACACCATCGACATGAGCCAAAACTGTCACTACGGGCCGCAGCCCCCAACACCAGATCTTTGACCATGCATGACCTGCACCTCGTATCCCAGTGCGACCGACAGACTTTCTTAAGAAAGAAATTGGAAAATTTCCATGCTGTCATTATAGGCGAACTGTCAGTGTAAGCGGCGCCAACTATATCCCGACACTGCTATATGCAAAACGGCAAAATAAGAACTGTTTGCCGATGCAATTGATTTTTGAATCAGATTTAATGACAGTGGAATTGTGGGAAATCATTGTCAGGCCGTGATGTCGCCTTAATGGTGTCAGATGTACTGAGCAACCCTGTTCCTGCATCCAGTTGGTGGCCAATGTGCAGAGGGGGGGGGGGCACTCGGCTCACAGGGTGGGGCAGACAATCCGCTCCCTCTCAGCTGTCCGTTTCCGAGCCACCCTGTAGGCGGCTGCCTGGCCGCCCGCATCTGCTGCATATGCAACTTGAAATATTGAAGGACTTGTTCTTCAACTACTGCTCCTTGCCTCACTTCTCTTGCCGTGCTCCCGCGGAGGGCGAGTCTGCCCGAGTGAAACTCTGCCGTGTCCGCTGCATACGGCACGCTCGAGCACACGTTTTGAGGCCGTGGTGAGGGCCAAGTATTAGTGGTAGTCGTATCAACTCCTTTAGAGCACACATGCTTCCACACACACCCTTGGTAGAGGAGAGTAAAAAAAAGTCCAAAGACGACCACTTTTGTAGTGCTTTGCGTCCTCCCGGACGGCAGCAAAGTGTGGTCCTTCAGCGGAAAAGCGCTTCGCAGCACGACAGAAAGTGTCAACCTCCAGAGTCAAGTACGAAGACACATTTAAGAAGTGCTACTAACTCATAGACACTAGCAAGTGTGCTACTTCCAGCAAGCTTTTTTTCCTTCTGCCTCTTCTTCGCAGAAGAAAGTAAAGAGAGAAAGGTAATATATGTTTTCTGCAAGAAAACTTTCCGGTCTTTAGTTAGCTGCCGCCGCCGCCGCCTATTCTTTCCTGCCGCGTGGCTAATGCGGTTGTTTTTTCCCACCCTCTTTTTAGTACCAATACCTTGGCAATTCTCTCTTTCTCTGGTGCGTGCGTGGAATTTTTGCCTAGGCCGCGAGCGTACGTAAGTACCAGAACGGCCCCTCCGCCGCCGATAGCCTGATTAGATCTTGAAGGGAGAACGATCGACTTTCTCTGGCTCGACAAGACAAAAGTGGGCGAGGAAAACCACTGTGTGCATGCTGAATAATAATAACAGTAAAAGAAAGTGCACAGACCGGCTGCATAATCTGCTTTCCTTTCTTGCATTTAGAGCACCTTTTTTTGCTCTCTCTCTCTCTCTCTCTCTCTCGTCATGTCTGATGGGACTGGTTGAAAAATGTCCAACGTTACTGGGACGAAGATGGCGGACAGAGACATCCAGGACTGGAGCCCCAGTTCGCCGGCGTCCTCACCTGGTTGGTGTTCAGGGGCATCCGCCAGAGAGAACGAGCAACACTTCACACTTCATTGGACTTTCTATTTGGGCCTTGCAAGGCGTCCGCGTTGGTCCAGGCCCACGGAGGCGCCAGGCACGCAAAGCACGCGCACAACAACAACGTCGACGACGACAGAATGAATCCACTCCCCGGGCTGTTGCTGTTTTCGTACTATGCACAGAGGAAAACCGTCCTTGCTCACTTGAAATTCTTTTTGTGCACTCTTCTCCTCCTTCTCCGAGCATCTCTCACTTTCTTCCCCCACCATTCGTCGTCTCTGGTCTTATTCTTCAGCCAAAATAAGTCTGTCGCCAGAGAAGAATAGAAAGAAGGGTTGTGGCAGAGAAAAAACTTCCGCCGGTCCCGCCAAAAAATGCAAGTTACTTTTTTCTGGCTATTCGCGTATCTTCCATGGACCAGCAAACACTTCTTTCTCCTATGTGGTCCTTTCTCTTGCCTCTTTTTGCCTCGTTTGCCTCGTTGGCCTTGTTGGCCTCGGCCTCCGCCGCCCTTAGCCAGTCAAAGGTTCGTTTTTGGCCACTGCGTCTTTTCACTTGCCGTCTTTTCTCCTCGTTTGTTGAACGTGGGAAAAACCAGAGAAAGGCTTACAGAAAAGGGTTACACCAGCGACCAACCGAATCCGATGGAAGGAGAAGTATTTGCGATAACTGTTGCCTCATAGGCGCTCGCGGGCCTACTGAGAGAGAGAAAGGACCGGCGGCTCCTTTTTTTTCTTTGGCACACACACAGAGAAGGCATCTCCATGGACTCCTCGTCGGTTCTCGCGCTCTACACGAATTCCTCTTCAGAGAGAGAGAAAGCACATGGCTGAAATGACGTTGCGAAATCTGCGCGCGCGTGTGTGTGTCCGTTCATCTCTTTTTCCCCTCTTCTTACTCCTCGCACCCCTTTCTTGCGTGGAAGTAAAGAGGGGACCACTACTGTACTCAGAGATCTCTCCCCTTCCCCCTCCGCACAGTTACAGGGTGTCCCAGTCAAAGTCGGGACTCAGCAGCGGTCTCGGGATCACTGGAGAGCTCATCCTCGTCAGCGCCACCTCATAGGCGTCAGCGCCCAACACTGGTGACTTCAGCTAAGGTGTTCAGGTGTCCGTTTAGCAGCTGACGCGGCCGAGCGCGAACTCGGCTGACTTTCATCCGGGACACCCTGTACTTCGTCATACCGTAGACGCCAGCACTGACTGAGAGAGAGTCTAAGAACAGCCTTTGGAGTCATCCTCCCCGGCCAGAAGACAACCCTGGCATTGATGGAGGGTAGTAAGAGAAAGAAGAAAGAAGAAAGTCTTGTTGTGGGGGAGAAAGGAGATGATCCCCAACCACGCTTAGTCACGATGATTTCCTGCGCAGAAAGTTCTGTCGTTAATTTGTAAGCTCCATGATGGGGACGACGACGACGACGGCGGCGGCGACGAGGCCGACAGGGATCTGGTGGAGGACGCACCCGCTCTCTGCTCGTCACAGCGGGAGGAAGAGCAATATTGGTGTGGAGGGAGATTTATGCTTGGCAAGAAGAACAGATTTTTACACACAGTTCAATCACCGGTTTTTGTGTGCTTACTCCTTCGACCCAACTTTCTTATCTCTCTCGTCCATGCCAAAATTTGACCTATTCTTCTCTCCCTCTCCTCCTCCGCTAGCACGAGAAATATCAAACAATAAGATATAACCAACCTTCTTATGTGCGGCATCTATAAATACATGAATGATAGGGATGAGTGTGCTTCATGGTGCTGCATCAAATATAGATAAAGCCTTGGGAAGAAAATCAACTTAGCGTGCTCATTCATCTGGCTACTTTGGGGAATTAAAGAGTTCGTACGAAGTCATGGCGTATTAGACTTGGTCAAAAAATGGGATTCCTCGTGGATTCCTTGTTGCTAGATGTTAGTTCAAGACTTCGTTGTTAAATGACGCAGCTTAAATATGCAGGACTTAAAAGTTTGTAAGGACAACACAATGATGTTGAGTCAGCTATGGCGTATTCGAAACTAAGACTTTGGAATCTGCACATGCACATAGTTCAACTGAATTTGACTGAGACTGTCGCATTTGACAGCTGATGTGCGGACATGAAAGTGGCACTGATGCCCTGCTTGAGGCACATCGCCACGTTGCCAGCGATGTTGGTCTCGTGCAAGATCTTCAACGTCGTCTTCCACTGCCATTCTCAACTCCGGAGTGTGTGTTGACTTGTTTCTGAAGGCTGCAGTCTGTGCACCTCCCCAAAACTGGAGGCTAAGTGGGTTTAAAGCAGGTGAGCGGGCCAAGAAATTTCAGAGGAGGTCTCATGTAGGGAAAATTTGTGCACCTTTTCGGAAGAAGTCATGGAACTTCGCGACTTCCTTTGCAACGTTATTTTCGAACACACTGTATTTGAACTTAAAGTGGGCATGGTTAGTTAAATTCTAAATGCTATATTGAAGCACTGCACTCTAACGCAATTGGAAAAATTGGGTTTTAGTACTTGCCTTGAAAGTTTGAGAAGTTGTTTAGAGACTCGTCTTGTGCAGTAAAGCTTGAACCCTCCTGGGAGCTGGGTTAAAGCTGACCGTTTTTTCTTTTTTTTAAAAAAAGGATTCGACTGCATCTTTATTATTTGATGGAAATAAACCATACCCCTAAGTTGACCTCTTTTCCACCTGGCCTTATGATCAAATATTGCTCACCCAAGGATTGTGAGGGATTTAGTATAACATCGGAATAGCTTTACTTCAGCTCTTTGCAAAGGAGTCATGAACAGCTCGACGCACGCAAAGAGCTGGACTCTCCATACGCACGGTAAAGGTACACAATGTTGATCTTGTACTCATCGCGAGCCCTCCTGGACAGGTCGGGCCGAGTAGGCATTTAGACCCCAAGTTTTGAACTGTCGCCGCTAATTTACCAGCCTCATAACTCGTCCGCTAAAGTGCCCAGACTACAAATTGCCATGATTTGCAACAGCCAGCTCACTCTACCCTTAATGACCCCAATTTTCACCTTTTGCACGTGGTCTTACCTGAGCCATTTTTAGTGCGGTTTAAGCTAGCAGATTTTCTTTTCATTCGCTGGCCTCGAAGCAATTATTAGACTTGCGTCAACATCCACAAGTGGTCAGTGGCACAGTTATTCGTCGAATTGACTTCTACACACATGTACACTCCACATATATAAACATATATTCTCTGTGCTGGAGGCGACCTTTGCTTCGTTACCACAAACGTAAGGGGACACGCGAATATTTAAAGCGATGACAGTGATCAAACCTTCAGCTTCTGCTGGTTAGAGGGAGAAACATGACAGCTCAGAGTTTTGGTCTTGCTTAGGTACTCCCTGCGTCCTCCCGCGCCCTTCCTTGCTGCCCGCCCTGCACAGATCCTAAAAAAAGCGGGAAATTATGTGAAGCCTTTTTTTGCAACCAACTCGTCAGGGTCGTCGTGAAACAAGAGAGGTTTTAGTATCGCAATTCTACACACACACAGAGAAAATGCGCGAAAGCGCAATAAACACACACTGTGAAATTAGAGGGTTCCCCCCCCCCCTCCCCCTTCTTTGTTGTTCCTACTCGTTCTCGTCAGTGTACATTTGTGTGTTCCTCCTGCTCTTGCTCTGCCCACAGTAGCCTAGAATGGTCAGACCAGGGACCATTTTGGGTGAGCGAGAGAGTTTCAGCCCATTTTCCTGCTTGAACGCAGTTAACGCCAACGAGGCGACGACGAACGGAAAGCGCACTTTGTAGGTGAGATAGAGGAAAGAGTGATAGCGCAGCTGAGAAGGGAGAGATTGAGACACACGCAGAAAAGGAGGGGATTGAGAGAGACATTTAAAAGTGCTCTTTGAGCAGAGACTCCGACCAACGACGCCATTCATTGTGCGCTGAGTGGCGAGGAGACCTTGATTGAGCGGGAAGACAGCGACTGCCAAGTCGTGGACAGCAGAGTGGACAACTAATAAGCCGGAAGTTAAAGCGGAAACGTGAAAAAGCTTGGAGAACAAAGTACAGTAGAACTTTGAGCATTTCAAGTACTAAATAGAGAAGTGGAAAGGAAAGGGCAAAATGGCTCTGACACTTCTACTAAGACAAATCGTATTGATATCAAACGTCACGATATTTGGGAAATGGCGAATATCAGGAGAGCTGAAAATATATCGTCGTGTCATACGAGACTACCTGCAATAATGCACAGCATGTGACGCAGGTAATGCTGGGGAAGTTGTAGGGACGGCCACACAGACAAGAGAAGCAGTGGCAAACCTGAAGATTTGAAACTCTGCAACGCATCAGACATCGCTGAGACGTCGACAAGAGAATCATCACGACAATTAATTATGCATTTACTGTGTCGCGCCGAATGTTTGGTCTCGATTCATCGATGAATTAGTGATATCGCCCTGCCTTGTGAACTGCACTGTTCCACTGTCGACAAAGTCGCAATGAAAAGTCGATGCTCAACTTTGACTTTACCATTTCTCAACCATGACTGACGTTAGGAAAATGTAAAATCATGAATTGTTACAGGTAGATGGAGTCGCACAAACGCCGTCAGATGAGACCGGGAGTCGCTCGGGGACCTCGGATTTGCAGACAAACAACTGCTTTTTCATGCTTCTTTCGGTACTTTCCTTTCACCGAGCAACTGCTTCAAAATTCCTCAAAATTTTATTGCCCGTGGCCCTGTTTGCTTGACTTTTAATTTTCGGTGAAACATTTCCTGCTCCAATTATTGGTTTTCAAGTTTTTTGGCCCAAAACTCCGAGGTCCAGTAATGAACTGAAGTTGTACTCTCGTATTTGTCCAGGTTTAGCACACTGACAAGGTAGGCTTGTTTTTGTGTGTGCTTAACGTCTAAGTGATACATGTCTTTATGGTACGCCCACTCACACGCCTCCTAAGTCAAGTATTGAATACAAATAAATGTATATGCTATGTATATTGCGCGTATACATATAAATGAATACAGGGGGGGGGGTCATTTTACCTTCGAACAACGATAGGCCCGCCAGGACGCTGTAAATACTACGGAAAGAGAGTTATTTCAGCAAGCATAACTATTTTATTTAGTGCGTTGAACAAGTGACCTGGAGTGCAGTTGCTTCATTACTGTTTTTTCTTTTTCGTACTCAAACACCCGGGTTCTTTCTCGCACTCGACTCAACTACTCGAGCTGTTACAGATGACAGTAAATACCTGGCTATCCCTAGTCACTGCAGAAAGCGTCCCTTTATTAATTCATCACCGAAACGTTCCTACAAAAAGTTTTTCACTGAAAGGTTTTTGTCACTCAACGGTAACACAGTCGACATTTGATTTTGTCACGTTCCAGCTCGAAAGCATTGTTCTCAGGTGTGACACTTCTTCACGGTCAGCTTTTCGAAACCTTGCCAGGATTTTGTCAACTTTTCAAAAAAAGAAAAACCACCCCACACTTCATTGCGCGTCGCAGGCGCGCTTTTCTGCGGAGAAGATATACTTCTACTTCGCTTCAATTCGGTGTCATTCGAAAAGTCAAATAAGCTGCTTTGCTCTTCTTCTACAGTTCTGCCACTCTCTGTATTCGGCTGTCAGTTGAATGCGTTAGGTAATGTACAGACCGGCATAGATCAAGCTTTACCTGCGCCTGCCTAACAGAGAGTAGCATGCATATGGACATCTCCGCCCCGTACAGGGTGCAATTTGTCTACAGCAGCTTCACTCCACCACAGACGACGACACAAGTGAACTCGTCTCGTTAGACGTCATGTCCGCAATCTTGGAGACGCCCAACAAGTTGCCGAAGTGAGCTGAAGCCTTCGTGGCCTTCGCCAGGCCCACAATGTAGCTCTGGATGTCTTGGGAGTTCCAATGACGACAGACGTAGTCTTGGAAGGTCTTCTGCTTTGACGGGAAGGTGAAATTTGCCCTGTACTACGTACAGGGTTCGGCAGGTAAATTCAGATGATTTTTGACTTTGTCTGGATGAATAAGGAGGGCCGGGAAAGAAAATTCACAGTAAAAAGAGATGGAGGTTTGGAGATATGGTATTGAAATCTGCTGTTGTTTACATTTCCAAGATGGAGGCGAAGCAAAGAGAGACCATCCTCGAACTGGCTCGTGCACATCATGGGCCCGCCACGATCAAGAAGTTCACCAGCTACCCAAAGTTGACCATCTATGGCATCTACAAGGCCTGGAAGGAGAAGGGAGTCTCCCAGCAATGTGCCCACAAGCCTCACAGTGACAAGAAGTGAACACCGACCTTCCTGCCTGGCTGCAGAGAACAATCGCAGCCATGCCGACCATGAATCAGATGGGTGGCCAATCAACCCAGGTGGCCATCACGAAGGGTGTGAGCCCACGCACAATCAAGAGAGCCATGAATGACCTGGGACTGAAGTCCTACAGGTTGTCCGTTCGCCACCTGCTCATGACAAAGATGAAGGATGCAAGGGAGGTGAGGTGCAAGGCCCTCTTGTCAAGGCTGAAGAAGAGGGATGCAGGCCACACCATCCTTTTCTCGGATGAACAGATTTTCACCCTTGATCGATCCAGAAACAACCAAAATGATCAATATATTACCACAATGAGGGAAAACGTCCCCCCTGTCCACAAAACCAAGAATCCAGCCTCCATCATGGTCTTTGGCCTCATTACCAGCGATGGCAAGGCCATGAGGCCCCACTTCTTCAAACCCAAGGAGAAGGTGAACACTGCTGTGTATGTGAACATGCTGAAGAAGGTGGTGCCCTGGGTCAAGGAGAATGTAGCCGAGCCCTACATATACCAGCAGGACTTGGCCCCTTGCCACACGTCCAAGACCAGCCTGGCCTTTTTGGAGAGCAATATGTTCAACTACTGGGGCCCCAAGACCTGACCCTCCAACTCACCTGATTTGAATGCCATGGACTACTTCTTCTGGAGGGAGTTGAAGAGGCAGGTCTGCAGCAAGTCCTACCAAAATCTGAATGAGCTGAAGGTGTCCATCAGCAAGAAGTGGACCAAGATGGACAGCACAGACCTTGTGAAGACCTGCAAGGCCTTTTGTGGCCATATTGAGGCAGTGATTGAGGCCAAAGGTGGGCACATTGAATAAAAGGCTGAATCTGTGATGACATCTCTTCATTTTCTGTTCATATGAGTTTTCTCCTTGCACTCCAGATTGATCTGGGCAACGTCAAAAATTGTCCGAATTTATCTGCCAAACCCTGTACGTAGTTACCCACGGCAAATATGTACACATGTATGTCAAGGCTGATTGACTTACTTATGGTCAAAAGACTAAGTGAAGTTAAATACAGCAAATATGCTGCATTAACATTAAATTGCGCGGTTGTATTACCTCACTGAGGTGACTGAAGATGTCCCAGGCCTCTTACAGTGGAAGCCGCTTGTCATGAGCAAAGTAGCCTGGAACAAAACGAACGGCAGCCTTCTGAAGTAAATTTCTTCAGATGTTGTGCGCAGAAAAAATCAGATATAAGATGGAAAACACAGTTTTCAAGTCCACAAATGTGCTTTAACATGCACAATTCAGACAGCAAAAAACTTATCTTTTGTACGCTGTTTCATGTTCTGTGGCACGACTGACTGAAGTGAATTTTCCATGTCACAAAACATTCCAAAATCCTCAAAATTTCAGGACTCCAAACCTCATTTTAGAAACTTTAAGGCACTTCTTATTTCTGCACTGCTGGCGGGGAGACTTGTGATGTTTTCTCCTTCTTCACTTTCTTCAAGCTTTTCTTCGTCAGACAACTCTGACATCACATTTTGTATGTTTTTTTTATCCTCATACTTAGAACAACTCAGCCATATTTGACTTGAGATGTAGTGTGCAGCCGCTTTATGCGCGCATTTTGCTCTCGCACACATGTGCTTCTTATAAGTGGTTTCCACAGTCCGAAGGCAGAGGCCTTAGGTCAACATAAGGCCTCGGACGAAATCTCAGTCGAAAGAAAACAATCATTGTGCACGTTCACGGCCAGGGAATGTGCAACTTAATGCAAAGTCGTCGTTTCTGCCCCAGAAATTCTAGTAGAAAATGGCGATATATGCTTATAAAAACAGTCCTTAAGGGCGCAGCACTGAAGAAGTAGAAAATATAGTAGAAAAAGCAAAAATAGATTGCGACATTTTCGGGAGTTCAAGAGGCCGTCATGACGTCCAAAATATTTCCCCTCCGAGGATGAGAAAAAAACCAAAAAAGTACAGCATCAACTTTGCGTTAAATGTTTAAAATTCCGCCACTCCATCTTGAAAACTATTCGCTTTTATTAAATTTCTTTCTGCAACACTCAACTTCACAAATTTAAATGTCGATTGCTCATCTCTAATCTGTGCATGCATGAGCAAAGAAAGCTGGAGAAATTTTAAGCAAATATGTAGTAAGTTGAAAAATATGAGCTTACGACTCCATATGGTGGGATGTATATAATAGTGCTTATGCACTACCCACCGCGTTGGGTAGAAAGGTCGGCAAAAATATGAAACGCTGCGTGTGTGTGGAGGGGGGGGTCTGTGCCTCACACCACACACTTTGCACTCACCACGCCCTCAGATCAGTCGCACAAAGGCTTGACGCAAACTCAGCCCCGCGAAAGCTGGAAATCGGCTCTGACTTGGTGACACTTCGACACGTGAATAAAACGTAGTGTCACCCTGTTGTTCTCTTTTCGTAACTTCACAGAACCCAACAACCTCTCACCCTGTACCCGGTTTTTTTTAGTGCTAGTGCACGGCGCTGGAGCCCAGGGAATGAATCCCCCTGGAAATGGTGGATCTGTGGGGCAGGATTGCCCCATGAAAATTTCAGGCAATTTCACAAACTTTTGCCCCCTGAAAAAGCCAAAATTCAAGTCCCTTTGGCATGTCCCACTCTCCAGGTGGCTTCCTTTTGAACAGTCTAGCACCAAAATGGGCAGTCTGGACATTGTATCTCTGCACCCAACATTGTGCCCAAGTATCACATCTACATGTTCCACTTAAGATTTTTATATGATGGCAATGACAATTATGCATGACCTCCACGAAGGGCCCTTGGCCCATTGCCTCAACAGCCTTGTAGCAGCACCATCTTCTGTGGAAAAATTGCTGTGTGAATCTTATATGCTACATCATTTGCAGTTCATGATGAGTGAGTATCTGGAATATACCAAAGGGTCCCACCTTAATGCCCACATCTGCGTGAGCTTTTCATAGGTGAAATAAAAGATAAACGACCAATGTTGCTCTTACTGACGTGAGAGGCATCACAGGCTGCTGATATCACCGCCACCCAGTTCATTCTGATCAGGGCAGGGACATCTGGGGAAAATTTTTTCGTACACCATAGTCATGACTAAGATCATTTTAGTCGACTATGACTAAATGAGATTTTAGTTGACCAATTAGTCGGCTATGGTTAACCGAAACCCTTGGCTGGTGTGCATAGTGTACACGTCCATGCACTCGGATCATGCATGTACGAAGAAGTCACAGTTTATCTTTTTTAAGGGGAGCTCCTGAGCTAGGCAGAGGGCTATCAAGCACAAATCGAGCACCAGGTTCAGGTACAACGTCATTCGCGCAGTCACAAGGTCAGCCAGAGGCATCAACGATGTGCATCACTGCCTTTCAGACTGCACACTTTGCCCCACCAAATGATTCCCCTGCACAGATCCAAGCTATTCTTCAGCCTCACTTGACAACAACAGCAGCAGCAATAGGATCATCAGCTCGATGGCAGGTTGTTCTGCTCTCCCCAGAAGAGAGAATACATTCCTGTCAGAGAGACAATGCTGACGAGCGAGACATTGGCCATCAAATTGAAACCAATGTGTGATGAATGAGCAGTTATGCCCACCTTAAATACAATAAGTTGCAGTTCTGTACAATGCTTCTGGATTGCTTCTTGCTCTGGAGAGCTTTGAATGAGCAGATGTCTTGTTTTTTTATTTTTCGAGTCTGATTCAGTGGTGCACCAAAATAATCAGTTCACAAGGCTCAGCTAATAAGTATGCAGTATTCGTACCCGAAATTGTATGCCAAAGCTCCCACTGAGAGAAGCTAACCTAAGTCCTGACCAGCAAGAGCGCACTGGTTGCGGCCACGGAGGCTATGACCATGTGAGCAGTGATTTGGGTGCTGGAGCTATCACCGGTTAAGAAGGCAAATTCCTCAGGGAGGTTAAACCCCAGAGTTTGGCAAATACTGCCAGGCACTTCCACAACCATGTGGTCACGCCTTGACTGCTGCATATCGCCAACACGGATCCAGTTGTCCAGAGTCTCGTCATACTGCCACACCTGGGACAACACAAGGATGAAGACTTGAGATGTGCGTATGGAGGCTGGCCGTGCTTACCTGCGTCAGTGAGCATTCAGCATCCGCGGTGCAATCAGCGTTGCCAAACACCGTGGGCAAGCCACGGAAGGAGTACTTTGCATTCGCTCTTGTGATGTAATAGGTGGTGGGTGGCGGCTGGAACAGGACAGGCTCTCACTCAGGTGGAGAAATAATCAACCCACAGATGGATGGAGATGTATTCACAGTATAAAGTCAACATACTTGTATGGATTCCCATTGGTGACTGTCCAGGTCAAAGAAGAACCCATCCCTGATGACCAGACCCGGACGCCTTTCAATCTCTACCCCAGCACACCGTCCCGGGAACTCTAGGGAACCAGGCATGTCACCGATGACCTCAACTGTCCACGCGACAGGGTCAAGACGTTCAACCTGAAGCAGAAGTATGGCACAGAAGACTGGGTTTATGTTAAGGATTGACTGCTACAGACTACGCAGTAGACAGGATATGCATAGGTGTTCTTACTTCGCTCTGGAATATCTTGTAGATGTAACCCTCATACTCTATTAGACAATTGACGGAGAGCCAGTTCCTTCCCACATCAGTCTTGTACTGCACCCACGATTGATTTTCTGCAACAAAGCGATCTGACACCGCCTCATACCCGATGGCCACCAGAATGTCATCAGCAGGATCCTCGGGATCGCCATCCTCAGGGTCAACCTCAGCCAGAAGGAAGAACCACCTGATTGATGGAGATGAAGGCAGTGACAGCAAATGCCATACAGCAGATTCTTACAATAAAAAGCCGAAGGATACATGTATATTTAGTATACATGTGCATGCACACAGACGTGTCCGGTCATGAGAGCGCGACCCCTTTCAGCGCACGACACTTCAACAGGACCACTAGAGCGTGTTGCTACTAGAGCTTGCTCGATTCATGATTCAATGAATCGATGAGTCGACTCATTTTCAGTTTTCAGCCTCTGCGAAGAAGAGTCAACTCAAACAACAATGAGTTGACTCATCCTTACTCTTCGCTGCCACTGGCAGTGGCATGGCAGGCATGGCAGAAATGTGCAATGTGCAACAGCATCAGCATGAGTAGGCAGAGATACCACTTTCCAAAAGTAAAATTGCTATTAATGACGATTGTAGCAGTGGAGGACACATATCATGATTAATTACATGGGGGATCAAGGTAACTCTGTGGGCAACAAGAGATCTTGGCGATAACAGGAGAACTTCAGAGCCATTCGATCAAAGACCTTGTTCCAAGATGGCCATTCCTGTGCAGTTCAATCACGTTGGTGTCATCTTTGACAATTTTGATGTGAATGACCCCCAGCTGTCTGGGTCCAAAACCTCCCCTTTGCCAGGTGTGGGTCACTCAATGGAAGAGGCAGATGATGAAGAGAAGGACAATAAAGAGGTGAGGGATGATGAAGAGAAGGATGATGAAGAGGGAAAGGATGACATGGAGGAAATGCAGGGAGAGAAAACCCAGATACGAGCACCTCAGTGGCCTCTGCAAAAAGGAAGTCTTCCATTTAGATCCTTTTATTGGATAGAAGACAGGGGAAAGCTAAGTGCAAATTGTGCAAAAAGACCCTGCAGTATACAGGGGCATCGACATCCAACCTGTGATGCCACCTGACATCACAGGACAAACTGAAGCAGCTGGACCGCAAACAGGGAAACCTTAAACAGACCGGCTTGGCCGACTTGGGATTTGTCTGCTGTAGCAGCCCCGAATTGGACCATAGGAGCTACCTGTCTCGGGGTCACTGTGGCAACTGGAATGTCGTGTTTAGGAGCCCATGGAACCCATTGGGCCTCATGCACAATGACTTTAGGCTCGGGGTTCTTAGAGGGCTCCCCTCGCTCCACACTCTCATCACTACTAGAGTGTCCAGAGGTGGAGGATTCGGTCTTGGAGTAAGAGACAGACAGAAAAGACATGTTCACACCCTGAAAGCCCTTCACATACTGCCTTCCCTTGAGAGGGAGGAAGGGCAGGATAGAGGTTGCATGAGCAGATACTATAGTGGTATCCCAATGCACTTAGGTACAATGAACACCTAATATACAGATACCACATAATACAGTACATACAGGATAATGAGTTAGTAAGTGTGCACATAAATGTGTCAGTGATACATAATCCTACTGCCACTACTACTATTGTAATAGGCTCAGCGGGGCAGAGAGGCCTGCACACTTCACCTCCCTGTTGAAGGCTTGCCTGTCACTGAGCTGCAGGACCCGCAGTGGTGATGCTGATCCTCTTGGCCTCTGGTACACCTGAGACACTACCTTCTTCCTCCAGCTGCAGAGCCTTGGGGTATAAGCCCTGAGTGCATTGTTGCCATATGTGGGTGAAGAGATCGTCATCAGTATGGGTAGGGGCAACAAGGGGCTCAGGACGTTTTCCCAAGGAGTTCCATATGTGTCTCAGGACAGAGAGTGGTAGGATCAAGATGGTGAAGGCCATGCTGATGGCAGCTGGGATCAGCCACAGACCAAACCCTTTTGCCTGGTAAACCAAGCAGACTCGAAGGCAACTGCTGGCAAGGGCCTGGAGGATCCCCAGGCAGATGCCAATGCCCACAATCCATGGCCACGCTGCTCCTACCAGCAGGATGATGAAGGACACCCTTGCAATTACATCATCCTGCAGTCTGACCATGGCCCCATCTGGCAATCCAAGTCTGAAGTTCCACATGCCCGAGGCTCCCTGGTATCCTTGCCAGTTGGCCTGGACTGAGGCAGCTGTAACCTGTGCATCCCTAGAATGTAGGATGAGCTCAGCTTCCCAATGTTGACTCCTCTGTTCCTCCAAATAGATCTGGCCACCCAAAGTGCTGGCAAAGTCCTCATCCTTGAATGGTTCTTGGTCTTTAAGCAGGGGCTCAGGAGCTCCACACAGTGCTCCCTTTGGCATGGCACAGTACCATTGGCCATCAATCCTCCATCTGGGCAGTGTGATAGGATCACATGGAAAGACAGTAGCATAGTCACTTACTACAAAGGTGATGGGATCAGCAAACTTGATGTTATTGGCACACGGACAGGTATCTCATGTGTGCAGTTTGGGTAGTCGGCTCTCATGGCAGGGGTGGCTTGACACTTTTTGAAGTAGGCTGTAGCTCTGCTGGTGGTGACTTCACACCCTGGCCCCAGAAGGTTGTTGAGTGCGTATTTGTTTTGGTTCTGGATCAGCCCTGTCAGTGCATTTCCCAGGACCTTGCATTCCAGCTCGCAGAGTCCCTGTTGGACATGGGCAAATCTCTCATGCATCCTCAAGTTTGTAGTGAGACATGTGTCCCAACTGGCTGTGGATGGCGATCGTGTCCATAGGGAAGTCTGAATGCCATATTGCTGGTTTCAGGATATCACCTCTTTTTCTCAGGCATGATATGATGTTATCAATGTGGGTCTTGCAGCAGGTGGCTCTGCACTTCTGAATCTTCCCCTTGATAACCATGCCTGCATATTGTCCTATGTGCTTCTGTCTGGGCTTCTCTAATAGGACAATGGAGTTCTTGGTAGGGACCAGCGGGTCTTGTGTTTGATTGGGTTGGTACTGGTACAGGTCTACTGGGGCAGTGTGTATCTAGGACAGGGTGTCCAGGCAGTCTTGCTTCTTTGGATCCCACACCAGGGTCCCTAACTGATTGTTGTGCAGGTATCCTTGGGAGAGCTGTCCCCGGATCTTCTTCTTCATGATTATAGTGTCAGAGTACTCATTGTATTTGCCTTTTAAGGTATCCAGGGTTATGTCATATACTGTTCGCTCATATGGCTTTTCAAAGTGGGTGTCTCCTGAAATAAATGCAGTGTGGTCGCAATGCCTTTCTTCCTGGAGTCATCCCCTCGTGAATGTCCAGAAGGTGCGCAGGAGTGCCTGCCCATGACCGCTCCCCCAGGAGCAGTCAGCTGCCGTCCCCTGGCTGGTCAGCGAAGCAAGCCTACCTGCGTAGAGTCTCTTGCTCCGATCCCTGGTTCTAACATCACCCTGTAGAACCAGTCAAGCCAGGTCCTCTTCACATCCCCTGCTAGGGGCTTGCCTCGATCCGGAAGCAGAGTTGACTTGAGGGGCAGAGGCTCTGAGGAAGTGACTTATGTTTCTGAGAAGGACCCCCACGACGGTCTTCTTGCTTGGCAGCTCCCAATCGGGAGATGTTTCCTCATTGACTTCATCAGCCCTTGAGATCCCAGGGTAGAGTCGTCTATCTTTCTTGGACTGGAAGTCAGGCCCTCTCAACACCTGCCCCTCTCTGAAGTGGTCTCCTGCTGGATGTCAAGTCCTTGTCCCTGCCTGAGGTCTCTCCAGATGGCCTGAATTGCGGTTCAGGGGATGGCGAGGAGAGTGAAGGCCATCCCTAATGCAGTGGGGATCAACCATATGCCCGGCACCCCAGGCTCGGTAGAGCAGGTACACTCTCACAATGGAGCCAGTGACTTCAGGGTCCTATTGAGGAGTACGATTGCATTTTCTCTTACTGCTCTCCAGCATTCCTCCTTTGGTATCTTCATTGTCTTGTGCCAATTGGTGATGTGTTGGCCATAGGTGATGCTGTTGTACCCACAGCGGGTTACCCTGGTGGTCTTTTTTACCTGGCACTGGTGGGCCGTCACATGTGCTTCCTCTTTTTGTTGGAGGAGTTGCACTATCTCCATGTTGGGTTTCTGGTAGTCTCATTCCGGGTCTGGGCATCATCTTGGTCCCAAAAGGGAGATCATCTCGAATTTTGCCTGGTGTCTTATACACAATCTTATACTTGTAGGGCCCTAGCTCCCATGATGAGGGTGAGGGTTATCATCTGGTGAGTGTGCATCTCGACTATTTGGACCTGCTCTAGTTGGAATTTGGCTAAAATGGAAAATTTTTATTAATGCCTGGTTTGTTACCAGACCGGTGGTCATTCCGCCCCCAAAATTTTCCATGTTGGACAGCATCCTTTATTTGGTGAACTGATTACAGAAATCAGATGAGACATAATGTTAGGGTACATAAGAGGGGTCCTCGGAGCTGTCATCTGAAGGAGTTGATGGTTCTTCAAAAGAAGCCTCTGCCATCATGGTGTCGTAGCCAGGGAGTTCTGTGTCATCTATGAACTTATTTGCTGGGACTTGTGGCATCTGGCAGACTTTGGAGTACTTGGAGATGATATCATGTGATAACAGTTCCATGGGGATGAGGACTTCCCTGTTGAATGTTGGCATGTGGGCTTCTGGCCAGGCGACCACATCTCTGGTGCCGAAGGGTTTGGCTCTGTGGGTTCTCTTCCTCACGGTGCCAGTGGCACTCCCGGGCCCCATGGCTGTGGGGGTCAGTGTCTTTGGCAGCACAATGTGTGAGGGTGCGGGTGTGGTCATGTCCATGGGAGAATCTGCGTGGGGCGAGTTGAACTCGAACTGGGGAGGTGTTAACAAGAAGGATTCCCCGGCGACCTCTGATGCAACCGTACTGTCCAGTAGGTCCTTCTCTGTTGCTTTGCTTGAGGAAGATGTGCCATCTCAGGACTTGTCTGTATCCCTACTGTCTGACCCGGATGGGACCTCTGGCATGGCGCACCATGGAGTTGGCAGGAAGGGTTGTCTAAAAGGAGCCTTCCTGGTGTTGCCAGCATCGTTGTTGGCAGTTGTTGTTATAGTGGGGGCAACGGCAGGGTCTAGCATGGCACTGAGTGAGATGTTCTCGGCGAACTTGTCATTGTCCCTCTCTATGTTGTCCTCATTCTCTGGCACCCTTATGGCCTTTGCGTTGTTGTATAGCTTCAAGCGGTCGACACTGACCACTCTGGTGCCACTGTTCTTCAGTTGCTTTCCCCAGGAAGGATCTGGTGCAATCCTTAGGAGGGTTTCACTGCTTGTGGGACCTGTGCATATGATCCAGGGCCACGACCAGTAGCAGGTGAGCTTTGCACTGGTCCCTTGGGCACCATGGGGATGAAGAGCCAAACCTTGACTCCTGTGTGGAATTCTTTCCTCTCCTTGTGATATTGGCGCCGTTGGCGTCGTACCGCCATCAAGAGGTGCTTCCTGGCATATTTGTGCGTGCTTAAAACACATTTCTGTAGCTTCCACAAGTATGTCATACTGCCTGGCTCCTCTGTGTCGCTGTTTGGCCCTCCAAAGATGTCTATTGGGGAAGAACAGTCCCTACCGAACAAGCTCTGATAGGGTGCTAGGCCTGTAGACTGGCAAGTAGCGGTCCTGAGTGCGAAGAGGGTGCTGGGGAGTAGATCCTCCCAGTCGTATGGGATGCCTCTGCTACAGCTGTCAGCAATGATCCTGCTCCTGAACCAGATTCAGGACCACCTCCCCCACCTAAAAAAATCTACCTTGTGGAATGAGTTTGATCTTCTTTCGAAGAACGTAAACAAGGGCAAGAAACATGAGTCAGCCAGTGCACTTCAGGAGGTAGTAAAGTATTTGAATACTGCAACCATTGACAGGGACAAAAATCCACTAGATTGGTGGAACACTGTGGGTAAAAATCATTATCCAACAATTTATCTAGTGGCTAGAAAGTACCTCATAGTTCCTGTGACTAGTGTTCCTTCTGAGTGTGTGTTCAGTGCAGCAGGAAACATCATCACCAGTAAGAGAGCATCCCTTGCTGATGACATGGCCACCACATTAATATTCTTACGTGAAAATGTGAAATAATGTATTCCTGTATGTTGATATGTTGCTAAGAATAAAAATAAAGCAGTCTACTAATTGGTGCTTCACTTCTGCAAGACAGTTTCAGCTACATTTCAACAACAATCTTCACCTGCGACACCTGTGATGGCTAATGAAGTTCATTCTGAAAATGAGTGGACTCAAAGAATCGCGATTCTTTTTTTTGGTGAAGTGAATCATGAATCGACGATTCACAAAAATAGCAAATCGTGCAAGCTGTAGTTGCTACTAGAGTGCATGACATTACAGCGCAAGACACAGTAGAGTGCAGGTGCCAGTTCAGCTCAGTTCAGCTTCTGGGTTTGACCTCACTGTATGTTATTGTATGGACATGTGCTCTGCTGAACTTGCGTTCCACTGGGTGCACTGTAGCTTGCCATGCTCTCATGTCGCGCACTCAACTGGGGTAACTGTACACAGATCATGCACAGTGCTTGCCATAAATAAAGTCGCTTGGTACATATCAAGGTTAGAGACTGACTGGGGATGTTTCTGAGTGGAATTTTAGCATTTAATTGATTGTTCAGACTCTTTGACAGAACTTTTAGTACACAAGGTAACCGTTTTGAATGTTTGTTAATGCACTAGAGCACTTTAAGTGTGATGAGTTGACAAGAGGACTGTGCCAGTTGCTGCTGAAAATTGATGTTTTTGACCAGTAAATGAAAGTGAAAGTGGCTGAAATTTTTTTGGGGGGTCTGTCGCCCCTCAACCCCCCCCCCTGTGCCATCATGTCAGG
>JAAUXU010053267.1_pt1 | contig 19599 bp, 24 predicted proteins | sample 7278151 | NCBI WGS metagenome assembly JAAUXU01 (sample SAMN14350113, study PRJNA611818) | marine sediment metagenome | isolation source: surface marine sediment (1.8m) | place: French Polynesia: Moorea | collected 2018-08 | reverse complement strand
GTGGAGACCTTGGTGTAGCTGTTCCCCTTCTCAAAGTGCTGGATGATGGCATCTTTGAGGTCCGTGGAGAGCTCCTTGCATGGTGGCATTGTGATGAGGACTGACAGTACTGAGTACTCCTGAGATGGACTGGGCTCCAGTACATTGCTCAGTGGCTCTCCCAGTACCTTGTATTCACTGCTCACACATGTACATTGTGTGCAGGTCCCAGTTCCGGAGCAAAATGTGAGGTGTACGCTGACTTTTGACCCAGTTTGGGGGAAAACTTGGGGGTCTGGGGGCTTGCCCCCAGCAGGGGTCCGGGGGGCAGTGCCCCTGGTTGGGGGCGCTGCAAAAAAGGATCACATACTGACAGCTGACAAGATGCAAAAATTGAGAGTCAACTGCACCAAGTTGCCTGTGTGGCTTCCTTCTTCCTTCTGCCTGTGTAGCTTGTGTGGGCACGCACACAAGTACAAGTAGAGTACTTGTACTTGTCTGTGCAAGCCCTCAAAGAGAGGCAGACCTTACTCAACACAGACGGGACCTTACTGATCACTGTCTGATCGAGTTTTTTTGGCATGTGTTCCCTCGCCCCTTTTCTCCTTTTCATCACTGCTTGCTACAGAAAGTCCAGATGTATGGAGAAATGGGCCCCATAGGTGGTGTGAGGGGCTTCAGGTGGTGCCCCAGGCACCATTTCACATTTCTGTCTCCATGATGTCCACTGATGAGAAAGAGCAGCCCAGTTGAAAAGATGAGCATTGCTCTTAGGAGATGTTGTGCTCTAGAAAAAGTTGATGGCAGTTTTGATGATGGCAATGGCCATGAGGGTGGTGACGGCCATGATGATGAATGACAATGGTCATGACAATGACAATGATCGCAGTGATCACAATGGCCTGACAGGTGACAGCAGGAGACTTTCATTGACTGACAGTAGCTTTCAGTTGTGCTTCGTTGTTCTTGTTCACATACCTCAAGTTGCAGCTAAAATCCAGAGGGGAGCGCTGCAGTGCAAATGACAGGACTCTATAGCATTCATGGCAACCAGTTCAAAGTCGCACATTACTGTTCTTGCTTCTGAATGTTGTGGTGTGTCTCACACCACTTGGAAGATCGTTAGGTATGTCTCTTCAGTTTTATTCTGCAGCAAGGTAGACACATGGAGTTGCCCCATTCCAATGGATGCAATGTATTGTGTAAAGTTGGTGACAAGCATTTGGTGCAGATTTAAGAGTTCCATTGATACGCCAGTGGTGGTTGTCTCTCAAGAGAAATAGGCACTGATCTGTAACAAAAATCAGGTTTTCTGGAGGCAGGTCTTTATCTGTGTGAATATCATCATGGTTGTCCCATAGGAGAAACTGTATACCATCTCTTGTGCTCCTAAATTGCTCAAGTGCCTCCATAAGATCTGCATTTCAAGGCACCGGTGGAAGAGCTCCTTCTTGTGTCCTTTTTCTTGTTTTTGCCTTTTTGAGATTGCATTGGGTAGGTTATTGGCTTCTTGCCTCTTAGGACAAGCCAACTACAGCATCTGAAATAATTCAACATGGAGGTTCCACATCATTGGCTACATCAGCTGTCTTCATCGCATCACAAGCATGAAAAACATTCAAGTTAGCAGGGTCAGGGACATGCATATGTTCTGTTCCAGCTTGGACATCTGCTCCTGGTCCTGGATCAACACCTGTGGTGGCACTTCTTTGACAGTTTCTCATTGTGCAGATCCAATTCACAGTGTGTAGATTTGTCTTCTTCCAGTACCTGAGGGGATCACATGGATCATGTAGAACATCTAATGCTCTGATGTAAAGATAATGTTGCCCTGCTTGTACTCAGACACTATAAACTTGTTGTTACATTACATAACGTTGCTATGCTATGTTCATAGTCCTGCTACAACTATAATAGTGCCGCTGCGCTATACATGTCCGACTGCACTGCCACACACAAGCTGAAACATTACAGCCATAGACATATACACATAAAAACAAGACCCTCTCATTTTGGGAAAAAAGAGATCACATCCTACCTGTACCCATCAAAGAGGAGTTCTGCCATCATGAGCTTGATGTCAGGACAAAACTTTATTGTTCTGTTTAAGTTGGTACCTGACTTAACCAGTTCCTTTTATGCCATAGTGGCTCTCTTTCCCGTTCCCGTTTCTGCCAGTTATCCATGTGGAGTTCTGCTTGTGTTGGTTCCTCTTTTACCAGTTCTTCTCCTGACCCCCCATCCAGGGGGCGCCATCCTTGTGCCAGACCCAATTTCCAGCACCATACTTGCAGTTGAGGGCAGGGAAGACTTTGTGGCTTAGCGGTGCTAGATGCCATTGAGGTTGCCAGAAATCCAAATGGGGGCAGGACAGAGCCATAGCTGCTAATGATGCCAAGCATCATCGCCTGGCAGGATTCTTGCTCTGAGGAGCATAACATACTGATGGATCCACAGCCTCCAGCTTTGATGGCAAATAGCGCAAATTTCTGCAGTTACTGTAGGCATCCACAAAGAAATTATTTTTATCAGAGAAAGTGATGATTTTTCTCAGATTCTTCTTGATCTAATGAATCATCTTCTTCAATCTTGCGACCTGTTTCTCCATCTGCTTGGGTGTGAGCTGCTAAACTCTCAGCACAGCTTTTGACTAGAGACCCAGATTCTTCTTTATGAGGTTGCGCATCACATACTCAGAGACCTGATGGTCACAGGCCATCCACCACATGCTCTGACGTGAATTTTTGGCGATTTCAGCCTTGGCTGCCTCAATAAGAGCCGGAGTCTGCACTGTACGTGCTCTCCCCGGTCCATGCCACTTGGAAAAGTCTCCTGTCTCATTCAACATCTATATACCATACTGTGGGACACTCCGAAGTTGATTGTGATCGTGGTGGGCATCTTGCCAGTCTCAATACGTGGGAGAATTTTTTGCCACAATGCTCGATTACTCAGTTGCTTGTTGTCCAATTTCAACAACAAGCATACCAAATGAAACGTCTTGTTTAACACAATCTTTTCATAAAGTGGCAAATTAAGAAATTTTAATGCGCTGATATCGTAAAATACGTTTTTAAGTAGTGTCCAAGATAAGTAAATGCACCAGGTACATGTTCCCCATCAAAATTCCACCTCAACAGGTTTCAGTAGAGCGTATGAAGTGATGCCATACTCTTAGAAATTACTTATGGGAAGGATTGTACGACAGATACATCCTGGAGAGGAAGAACGTGACATTGTTCTTCTTGACAAAGCGCTATGCCGCCTTCTGCGAGACCAACACCGCGGATGATGTCTTCAACACCCCACTATACCCGTTCATATATCGAGCTCACTTCGATCTCATCAAGAAGTTGATCATCCTTCCCCGGAGGCACTTCCACAGGCTGGCGGAGACCCTAGGGGATCCTAAGGTCCAGGTGTCCCTCGTTAACATCACCTCCAGATGCGGCTCAACGCTTCTCTGCCAGGTTAGTGAGTTCCAGGGCGAATTTGGTTTACCTTTTTTGCATCAATCAAATGAGTTGTTGTTCCTGTCGCTGCTCAAGAGTAAATGTTGGAAATGCTTTGCCCTTACTTCGCTATTAATGAATGGGAAGTCTCAACTGCCTCCTCGGTGTGTAATAAATAAAATCAATGATATAAATTAAGCCGACTATTCCTTCACTCCATTTCACCAGAATGTCATCAAATGTTGTCTTGCAACAAGTATAGCATGCCGCAAACGGTCTCCAACCAGATGAGAACTCCGGGACATGGTGTGGAAGTTCTGGGTTGGAAGTTCTTCTCCAATTCCGCCCACTGAGTCTTGATGGCTTGACACAGTGGGTCCATACTAGAGGGGGACTTTGGAGAGAGCCTTTCCTTCAAACACACAAAGATGCCAAAGTCTGATGGTGACAAGTCTACGCTGAGCAGGAGCCACGCGTCCTTCAGACAAGAAGAGGGAGTTTCCCCATGGAGAATTGTCTGCGTCCTCTCCTACATTTCTTACTTTTTCTTCTGGAGCAGGCTCAAGCTCTACCTCTTCTGATATATGCTAAGATCTTCCTTTGGCAACCTAGACATAGTGCTGCGGGAAACTCTAGCTTCTCAAGCCAATGCACATTCACTTCACTTCGGGTTGTGCTTAATCTTGCTCTTTACATGGGTGAGCGACAGCTTCGTCCAGACACTCTGTTGATGCAGTCATTTCTAACCAGGACAGTTCCTTTTTCATCAATAATGTTCTTAATGAGGTACACAGTACTAGATTATCTTAAAGTGAACTTAAAAGCATCCTAGCCAAAATTACGATCAATTTTAAGTGTTTCGGGTTTTTTTGTTGCACACTATTGTTGGAAAGTTACTCGTGACACAACCCTGTACCACACACTTTAGAAAAGTTTCTCCTGACTCACCCCGTCATTCCCAATGCCTCCGAAGGTTTAGACAAGATGGACCTGAGCAGTTTCCCTGCACACGCACGATAAACATCCACATGATGAATTCAGCAGGACGTAATACCAACCACCTGAGGCAAGGCGTTCATCTAAGATAAATGGACAAATTAGTACTCAGGTTCATAAATTACAGCTAGCCCGTTGAAATGGCAACGCTTTTAATTCCTGGTCTCCCGGAGTAACTGCCCTTTGCCTTTTATGATGAGCATAAATTTGAATGGATGAAGACAAGGAAGAGAAAATCAGGGAAGAGAACGAAAAATTAGGCCTAGAAAATCATGAGCATTAACGAGACTTCCTTTCTTCTTCGTTTCGAAGGGGAGGAAGGAAAAATGAAGCTCTTCTGACCCCGACGAAGGACTAGTGGAAAGTCACAGTTGTGGAAATGACCCAGTACAAATTGAGCAGGAAAGTAGTAGTATTTCACTGGAAATTAATTTCACTTTAATTGGTGGCTTCATGTTGTCCACGAACCACTGTAATTATCAGCATTAAATCAGTCAACGTGAAGGAGACCGGGCTCGGGAAGTTGAAGTCTGTTCCGAGCTTGTTGAAATCGACTGCCGGCCATATCCGGTTCTTCTCTAATGAAAAAGTGTTACAAGTGAACTTTCTTCTCAATCGCCAGAATGACTGGTGGCTTGCTCAGAAGCACTCCTAGTTCCCCTTCGAGAGCCCAGCCGGTGCGATGGCTCTGGGCGGCATCTCCTTCACCAGTGACGTGAAGTTGCCCCACCTCTAAATATGTAGGATATAAGCGACCTATGTAGGTTATAGCGGCAACCACGTGGCCAGCAAGATTCGCGCATGTGGTGTCTGCCTGCCCCGCCTTCCGCCGATGTATAAAAAAGACATCGAGAATATTTCACAAAAAATCTTCTTGACGAAATGCGCTACATAAGGTGGTTTACGTGACCGATCGTACCTTGAAGATGTACAATGCTCATCAAGTGAGTTCGAATCCAAACTTAGTTGCATGACCCCTATAAATGCAACCAGAAGACCGGCTGCCACTAGATGGCGGTTGCTAGATGCTATGCTCCATGGTTTAAGTTGATTTCGTTAAAAGAATGGCGAATTTGAAACCATATTTAACTCAACTAACTGTGAAACCCTCTTTATGCATAGAAATTAGTGCCCTATTTATTATTTGTGGATCATTGCATATTACCTCGCTCCCTGCCCACTAGATGATGAATCGCGTGCCAGGAACGCGGTCCATGTCCGAGCCGGGCGCCCTCGTGTGCATCAACGCTTTGCTCAACAAGGGCAAGATCAACCAGGAGGAGAACCGCAGACTCATCTGCAGTTCAATGCGGCTGCTATGTAAGGTTGAGGCCGGCAGCGACGTTGATCGGATCTTCGTGAAGTTCCCTACAAACAACGCTCCACAGTTCGTCATCTTTGCAGAGCTGTTCCCGAGCTTCAAGCTCTTTTTCAGTACAAGGCACCCAAAGGCGTCCATGATGTCGCTGCAGAAGATCACGGTTCCCCTGGTGTCTACCATATGCTTCAGGACCGGACTGGCGTGGTAAGCAATTACAACAGTAACCGTCAATCTCCGGACCTTCACGATTTTTGGTCATAGGTATGATCTACTGGCCCACCAGGGCTTCCCCTACACTGAGAAGTATCAAAAGATCTTCAGGAGCATTAACCGCTACCAGCAGAACATTATGATGGAGGAGTTCTGCGCCTACTACTTCTCTACAGCCATAGCCTGTTACCAAGTATAGCAGATGCTGAATGTGAAAGTCTACAACGGTCAAGTACAGCGAGCTCTCTAAATCTTTAGGAGGCCAAGCACATCTACAGCGCAGTCATCCTCTTTGAGGACCTGAGCGAGGACCCCAAGAAAGTGATGACGGAAATGTTTCAAATAATGGGAGTGTCCGCCAAGTACTTGCCGTTGGCTATGGAGGCCACTGAGAAGGACTCGCAAAACAAGGTGGTTTAGCATTGAAAGTCCAGACGGAACACTCAGATCAACACCATTCCCACTATTTTTTCAATATGAAGTGTAAAACAATTTAACGTTTCTATCCAGCTTTTGAATCAAGCAGATGCCTCAGGTTTCTCTGCACAATTGTCGGGCACTTCGAGAGATCAAAGGAACTAACAGGGCGTCGCTTTATGCTTGTAGATTTACGGTGAGCGAGGGATCCGCAACATCGAGAACCTGAGCGAGGAGACCTACCAGAAAATGGACAACATCTTCAAAAAGATGGACGTCAAAATCTCGTGCAACATGTCCGAGGAGGAGTTCAGATACCACTACAGCAAGTAGGAGGTCGTGATTGATCGCGAGGAAGAAAACAATTTCTCGGTTGACTTACAGTGCAGTACTTGTGTTTCTTTACGTTGTAACATAGACAAGTGACTCAGTATTCATTGAGCGATTTGATGCTTTATTGTTGCAAAAAAATATTTCACCTCACACTCGGCTTGGCCTACCGAGGAGTAAAACACTGCCCGGCATTTCATACGCTATGCAAACAACGAAAATCAGCCGCAAAACTATGCAATTGCTTGCTCTGTTAGCTTGTAAGGACGAATAACCAAACAAAGCTATTAAAAAGTGTAGTATATATATTACGAATACATTAGAGTAGAAGAGGTCGGTACAAAAAACACGAATTTTCCTCGATTCTTCTTCTTCTGCCGTTGTTGTGTAAGGGTGGTTTTCTTCATCGGAAGTACCGGGACAAGCACTGAAAAAGAACGGTGAAAACAAAATTCAGCGAGGTATGCACACAATTCATTGTCTGGGACAAGCTATGCGACTCCAGACGAAGGAAGTTCAGGCACTGATTCTTGGCAGCTAGCAAAGGTGCATGCTGACCGCGAAAAAACAAAAAATACCGATGCTCTTGACCAACTCTGATATCAAGTGGACTTTTTGTACCTTTGTTAACCCATCCTTCAGTAGCCTACAGAGATGAGGTACTCGCCAAGCTTCTCCGTGACGGTAGCTGCCTGCTCAGGCACCACGGGGTCGTCATACAGGCAGACGATCAGGGCTGCGGAAGAGGAGAAAATGTCACTGACTTTCTAGTGACATTTAAAGAGAGTTCTCCGTAACTCGACCAGACAATACTGCAGCCGGGTGCACAACTTAGCTCGCATCTCTTCCAGTGTGGACTGGATCTCGTTTTCCAACTTTACAATCTCCTTAGTCCACCCGGGTTTCTGGATGCAAGCAAAAATAAGGGTCTCACGAGTCTGGTAGAGTTCTTTGCAGTACAGTAGTTGCCACCCCACCCTTTAACGCCAAGTCTTCAACGCGAATGACTCCTACGTAGAGCCGTAAGTAGATCTTGCATTTAGACAAGTCGAGCGCAGGCTCGAGAGATCTTCAGAAATCTCTCCTCCCACAGCTCAAATTACAAACAAGCTGAAGAAGCGAGAAGCGACATTGAAAAACACATTTAGAATAGAAACCAAAAGCTCACAGCAGTCATTTGCGCACCCTCCAGCGGCGACATGACACTAAAAAGTAAGCGTACCTTGTGTGGTCTTGATGGTATGCACGCCGGAAGTCCCCCTCTTGGCCCTGACAACCTTGTCCGTGGAGGACAGATACATGTAGCGGGTGCCCGCAATGGTCACACCGGATTGCGCAAGCTGGTCCGTGTTCGAGTACTTGGCTAGCAACGCTTTTAGCTCTTCGGCGGACACCTAAAAAGTACAAAAAAACATCTGTGCTGGAACTGTAACCATGGTAAGAACATGACAAGGAACGAATTTTCTGCCTGTCTGAAAATTTCATTCTTGAAGTGGGTAAAAACATCCAAGATCGGTTAATGCAACATGTTCGTTATGGTACCAATAATCTCCAGGACAAGTTATGCCTTTCATCAGTTAATGTGACAGCTCATGGCATGTTATGATAACATTGACAAATGCCTGTGACTTGAGTCACATGTTCGTCTGACTCATGCAGTGTTTAGACCAACATAAATATCGTACTGCCACAACCAAGTCTCGGCCACTGCGCAGGCAGCTCAGATTGCTGTTCCTGCAAATGAGGAAATAGAAGAGTTTCAGTCATCTTGCACAGAGGACTTTTGCCTAAAAGTAACAATAATAAACTCGAGGTAATGTACGCAAATTTGCACTACGAGAGTGACGGACATCTTATCAGTTACTTATGCTGAGGGAGCCCCAAAACGTGTGCAAACAGGTGAAAAAAAACCCGCCCCAATCTTTTGCATCGGCGATTTCATTGAGACGAAAAAGATGTTGCTTAGTTGCATTGGTAGGTCTCTATTTGGTAAGCTTCATTTCGGCAAGCCCACGATGACTCACGCGAGTACAATAAGACTTTAAAGTTGGACGGGAGTCGACGTTATCTTAAAGTGCAACGTAAGCCGGCAACAGGAGAGGAGAGCTGTCATTTTAATCTCTCTTCCCCGTTCAAAATCTCGTCACACATACTAAAGACACGGTTGCACACGTCAATTGTGCCGAGTTGGCCTGGCAAAATCACGACACGTGCGACGATCCCCAATAATGGATATTGACATTTTCCTTTATTCATGGGTGGGCCAGCCTCTAGAGGTCTCTTTTGTCAGCCCACAAGTGCGTGACGAAAAATCTGCCACAGCAAACGCTGCGGAGGGCAAAAGAACAAGTCCTTCCAATATACCTTCGCTCCCGGTGTTCTGGAGCACGCGGACGCACGCGAGCAAGCACGCGTGCACGCACGCGGAGGAGAAGAAAAGTGTCAGCCGCAGCCGGCTTGGAGCTGGAGCTATTGGCAGACAGAAAAAGATTGCAGATTTGCCGAGGAATTCGAAGGGGCGAAAATTGCAAACAGCTCGCACACGTTCAGGGCCATGCAAAATTCGCGTGCGAAATGAGTCAATGTAATCCACAATCCATGACATGTCCAACAGATGAAGGAAAACAAAGAACTCCGAGCGGCAGCTGCGGTAAATTTTTTTTACCGGCTTAAAAATACGGGAAAGCAGAAGCGGCGGCGGCGGCGGCGGCGGCGGCCGCGGCGGCCGCGGCGGCCGCGGCGGCAGCAGCAGCATAAAAGCACAACGGCGGCCTCAAAATGAGGAGGGGCAATTTTGTTGTCTGACTCATGGCGAGGGAGGGAAGAAAAAAGGTGGCCGAGATGTTCAAATGTGAGGCTCTTCCCTTTCTCTCCTACAAGGCTAACAGCAGCAACAGCAACGGCCGCATCGGCTGCGGCTCCTGCGGCTGCGGTCACGCCGTCGGGCGCGGCCTTGCCCACGGCAGATAAGAAGCAGAGCAATCCTTCAGTGTAAGTCGTCAACCTCAATGAGTGGAATAGGGCTGCGCCATGACTCACTTGCAGTTAGGCAGGTCGTGGACCATCCTGGAGGGCACAAGGCCGACCTAACCTTTGAAATGCTCGGAGGTGACCCTCGGTCGACGCCAATCGGCGGTTCAGTCACTGAACACCCTAGTGGGGCCTAAGCACTGACACGAGAGCCTCTGCTGCGGCGTTCCCCCCCACCCCACCCCCCGCGTGACGTCGAACTACCGGCGGTGGGAGCAGTCCAACCGCAGCCAAGACAAGATACACGACGACTTACACTGAAGGATAGTCAGAAGGTGATAACTCACGGTGAATCCTGAGGACTGAGCCCAGATGTTGCCGTCGTGTCCGCAGATGACCGCGTGCTTCACCAGCTTGGTGGCCATGAGCTGGTCGTCCACGTACGACTGCCACGACATGACGAAGACTAGGTGCACGATGTAGGGCGGGGCGGAGGGGGCGGGGAAGACCACGACCGGGGGAAGGAGGAGGAAGAAGACCGCTCCGTTCGTTCGTCGACGACTGACCGAGACGAGAGAAAGAAAGAACGAGCGAAGAGCCTGAGTCAAAGAGGCGGGCGGGCAGGCAGCCAACGAGGCAGCCGAGCAGGCAGATGGAGGCAGCCAGGCAGACTTTGGAGAGCGACTTGGGCGAGGCCGGGGGGCAAAAGTCGACAGCAGAGCTGAGGCAGCAGCTGCGGCTACTAAGACTGGGGCTGCGGCTGCTACTACGGCTCCTACCGCCTCAACAACCAGGCTGGCGGGTGGGACGGCAGCCAGCAAGGCAGAGGGGACAAGCAAGCAGTCAGGCAGGCAGCCAAGCACAGCCTAGCAGCCACCGGGGACTCTCTCACCGGCACCCACCGATGCCAACGCCGACGCCGCCGACGCCTTGGCCACCACTGACATGCCGGCTTCGGTGGCGGGCAGGGAGGAGTGTGGCAGCCGGAAGAGGAACCGGATCACGAACAACTGTGGTGGACTCTGGTCATGTCATCAGTGTATGATGTTCGGGACACCTGACTGCAGGGTCCGAGTAGCAGACCCAAGAGGTGACGCTAGAGGCGACAGTGGCGGAGACGCCGCCAAAGCCTTGGGGTCTGTTGTCCCTACCATGATGCGCCGGCGTTTGGACCCGATGCTTGCACGTTGCGCCAGGTCTGTCTACGCCTCCGACCGCCCTTAGCGCTAGCACCGGCCGATGCGCTAGCCTGCCAAGGGACGACCCAGGGCTGTCGACGGCGGAGGAGAGGCAGAAAATGACCGACCTTAAAAAAGACCGGCATGAGATGCATGCGCCACCACCTCCTCAGCGCCAGTAGCGGCTTCGGCGGCAGCAGCAGCACGCGGTTTTTTGGCCAGACCTGACGGGGAGAAGGGGAAGGAATCGCCGGTCAAGTAATGCCGGCCGCCGCCACGCTCTCGAAGTCCACCGCGGTCGATCGAGTCAACGGCGGTTGCAAGGCGCGCAAATGACCACCATGTGTCACCTTGCTTACTTTTTTGACACTCCGTAATTTCTACCATTGATGACTCCTTAGGCCTCCTCTGAGATGTGAGGGCCCGATTGTCTGGGAAAAGGCGCACGCTACTTTCAGTCTTGTCACTTCCTCCAGAGCAGAGGAGCCGGCAAATGCATGCAAGCTGTCTGTGTACACACACGAGTCTTTGTTTTTTATTCACTCCTTGGCTGCATTGAAAGCTCTTCTGGCTATTCAGAGTTTTAACATATTGATGGCTTTTAAGACGATATCGCAGTCGTTTTTCTAGCGGCCAGACATGGATGAATGGGTGATAAATGATAACAACAGGGATGTATACATGCACTTGAGTTTACTACTCATACGGCAATCTTTGTTTAGCAGCAGAAGGCTGAAGTGAAAGTCTCTGCACACATGCATGTCTGCGCTGTGTTCTTTATGCATACGTCACAAATGGCAATGAGCCAAGGAGAGGAAATGAGTGAAGAATGCAGCTTTGAATGGCTTTGAATTTGATACCAAAAAACATGTTTACCGGCTGACTTCTCGCATAGTCCTTTTTGTCTACTTCTCTTCTTGTATTGTTCATTGCGCACCGTCACACACACACAGACAAACGCGCGCGCACACAAAGTAACGGAATCAGTTTACGGACCTTCTCATATTATTATGGACGTCCGATGCAGGCGCACGAGGAGTAGGAGTAGAACAACGTTCAAACACTCCATGAACGCGTACAGTGACGTTGAAGTCATCAATGATACGGATGCAATTGGCCAATTTATTAAGTTTTTTTTTTTTAGGTTGGACGCCTGAATGATCTTATATACGTGTGTGCGCGCTTGCATGACACGGAAACGCACGAGCGCGCGCGCGCGCGTTGAGGATGTCACGCGTCGTCGGGTTCCCGATCTGGCGGGCAAATTGTGGTCAGACTCAGTAGGCAAATCCAGAAGAGGCAAGTGAGTTTCAACCGTAGTCTCATAGAAGTTACTGGGATTCAGACGTTTGTCAGAAATTCAGTGAATTTCAATCGAATGGAAAAAACTAGAAGAGGTGGCCTCATTCATCTTTACGATAAAAGCACTTGAATACGAAGCATTAGCACAAAGTTTTATGCTTTTTAATAATACTCTTTGGTAAAGACTTCTGCTGAAGCATAAAGAAGATTCACTTCTCTTTTTTCCAAGAGAGATCATACCATTTCTGTCATTGTTGACTGGTAACAAAGAGTGCTCTGTCTTTGCCGTCAGTGCTCAGGAGAAATTGCAACTACCCAAGGTTAGGGTCAATCCCTGAACTGTGGCTTTTCCTGAATGAAAACAATACCACTAAGAATACTGCATCTGTGGCTACACTGGATTTCATGAGGTATAATAAAAGTGCCAAATCGATAGCGCATCAGTGGACCAGATAGGTCCTATACTACAGGGTGAGCATTATAAAACGTGGATCTTTAAGTGAATATTGTATCAACGCAATGCATGTAGGTTTGTCTTCAGAACGACATGAAGAAGAAATGCTGATGCCGAGCTAGTGAGAAGTTGTACCATAACTTTAAGGCCCTACCTGAAGCTGAATGGGGACCTATGTAACAGCTTGGCAAAACCCGGTCTAAGCATTGGCATTCACGAGAAAAGAAAATGAGTAAAAAGTAGAGCCTTAAAATATGACTCGTGAAAACTTTCTTGGGTCATTTACTTAAGAGACGATTATCAGGTACTCTAAATCATCAGCGCAGGTGCTTCATCATCTTCGGGGTACCCACAGCTCATTTTACTGGACGATTCGAGTGCAATTGATTCATCTCCTCATCTTGCAAGCTCGCACATTTCATGGAAGCAGTGATTAGACAACTGCTGATTTGCTTCAGTTTTGACCTACGATGTCGAGAAGAGACTTTTCTCATCACAACTCTGTCAGGGATCAAAACATATCAATGCAAGTAATACTTTTTTCGTCAAATTGTTCATTTTGCATTCATTTCGTTTGTGCTCAGGAGGTCCAGAAAAGAACTACTTTACAACACAACTTATGTACTGAGAGCTTGTACGTAGCATTTTACAAACCTTCGGTCTTTGCATCCCTCATTGCTGCCCTCGTTCCTCGGGCAGCAAACCTTCGGGCTGCAAAGACCTCGGGTTTGTAAAATGCTACTTTACCAAATGCACGTAATGTACTAATACCTACCCGTTGATTCATTTCCAACCCAAATGATGCGTACCCTGTAGCGCCGCATTTCCAGAGAAAGTGAAAAGTCTCGATTTACCAACCAAGATGCAGACCTGCTTTCCATGACAAAGCTGGTCTGAGCCAATGAGATCACTTGAACAGAGAAAAGTAAGCCAATCGTTTGAGGATGATAACGTAGTCTTTGTTATTGCAGTCGTCTGAGGACAAGTTTCAAAAATTCAGGAGTCTCAAGACAAAAATGAAAACTCCGGGTTCAAGAGTTGCTGCACGAATGGACAGCGTCAGCAATGAAGCCGACCAAGTGGTGGAGATTGGCGGTGAAAATCCTTTTCAGCACCGTCTGCAGCTCAACTTCCGCCAAGTTGTGCAGATCGCCGTCATGAGCGTCACACTGGCACCACTCAGACTGACTGTGTTCTTCATAGGTGTGTGAAAGACGTGATGTCATGAGCTCAGGGGGGACTGCAAAGTCACTGTGCAGGGGTGCAGGCTTTCACCTCCGGTGTTGCAGTGTCAACCATGTTCTGGTGGTCATCCCATGAGAGTGGACGTTCATCTTTTACAAAGAAGCTGCAAAGTGATTTAACGCATCAGAGTTGCGCTTTTAACTAACTGACAAAGACCCAGCTGAGGCGGAAAGTCTGCACGTGATCATCGAAGGGTTACGCGAAAGTGTCGTAATACTGAAAGGACTCCCTGGAATGCTGTCGAACATGCTATTTTTCTTTACTTCTTGTTCATTGCAAATATTGATCCTGTCCGCATGCAGTTTCTTGACCTCAGCCTAGCTTTTGTCAGGTAACTGCACGACTCTGTTGTGTTAACTCACTTCATGGCTTTTTGTTAACTGAATGTTTGACTGTTCCTTATCATATCACTCAATACTATCCACACCAGTAACAGAGATGTGAGCTTGCACTCTGGTCACATGACTTTCCACTCTCCTTGCACTGAATGCATATTGACAGAGATTTCTCTTTCCAGTGTTGTTCCTGTGCTACCTGCTATCGCTGGTCGGGCTTGTTGGCGTGAACAAAGAGCGCCTGGCGCAAATGCCGTTGAGCGGCTGGCGCAGAAATCTGCAAGACCTCGTGTACTTCGTAGCCAGAGGTCTTTACTTCGCAATGGGCATTCACTGGATCAGGCTAAAAGGAAATCAGGTGTGTGGTGTAAAGATGCCCCGCACAAATATGCAATTATCGCTAAGGATGAAACTTCCTCAAAGGCTGCTTCCAACGAGGCCCCCATCTTGGTAGCTGCACCTCACGCAACATTCGTGGACTCACTAGCCATAGTGAAGAGTCGAGCGATGCCGGTGGCGAAGGCAGAGTTTGAAAGAATTCCTTTCTTGGGCAAAATTGGATTGTTCATGCAGGTAGACTAACACTATGATTAATTACCACATCATGTAAGTAACGCTAAGAAACCATTTTCCTCAGGTGCTCATGGTGCAGAGGGAGAGTGAAGAATCATGCAAAAGCACAGTAAATCTTATCAAACGGCATGTCAATGTCGTAAAGGTATGAAAAAAATCTTGGGAGACTTAGCCTTATACAAATATGAGATACCACAAACCGCCCCTTCACGTACACCTCGCCCGCCGCCCTCGCACAAAAGCTGGACAGACGAACAGACAGACATACGGCCCTCCCGCTTTATAAATTACTTTAGGGCTTACGGGGGGGGAGAAGGATGGCAAAATTTTAAAGCTCTACGTGTGTGTGTGTGCGTGCGTACTTGTGTGGGTATGCGCTCGTCTGTCTGTCCGCGTCTCGTACCTCTGGACCGATTTTCTCCACACTTGCCATCCACGCAAGTGCTTGGGGTCGCCCGAGAAGTCATTGCTATGATCGCCCTCACCCCCACCGTTGATACGATCTCTGTCGAAGTCACTCTCAAAGTTCTCCCCGGAGGCGTTGCTACAATCTAAGTTCACGCAGTCCATAAGCTACGCGCAGCCTGCTAATGGAATACAACGGAAGTACAGACGGCCCTCGCACTTTATTTATACAGATATCTACAGTACACGTGAAGGTGGCATAAGGAAGTAAGGGTTCATGAGTTTCAGTACTTCCTCTTTCTAGGTACGTAAGTACTTTTCTACCCCTGCCAGATTTCTTTGGGTAGGATTACAATTCCAAAAACACTCCCAGGCTTGTGTCAACAGAGAGCACACGTCTCAAAGAAACAGTTTGAAATTCTTCACACTCCAAGTATTTGTCAACGATGTGTGGAAGTGACCCGATATTCCCAAAGTACGTCTTACACAGAAAGTTCTATGTACTTTTTTATTTGTGCAGAACACTTCTGCCGAATCCGGCGTCCGGGTTCGCCAGCTGTTGCTTTTTCCCGAGGGCACCTGCACCAACGGCAGAGCGCTGATTCATTTCAAGGCTGGCGCATTCCAACCCAGCGCACCTGTGCAGCCTGTTGCGATTAGGTGAGCGGCGTGCGGCCATGCCTTTGACACATGAAAGCTCTCTGTATCATCTCATGACTCATAAACGATACTGCTTAGGTTTAGGGCGTATCCCGATACGCTGACTTGGACATGGGACCAAGAGTACGGCGCTGCGGCCTGCCTGTGGCTCACCATGTGTCAGCTGCATACCGGAGCGGAGGTCAAACAAGTGCTCGTTGGATCGATGGCTAGAAATTTTAAAATTGCCATATCTCTACTCCCCAGATCGAATTCTTGCCCGTGTACCACCCATCCAAAGCTGAGTGCTCGGACCCTCGCGTGTTCGCTCGTGGCGTGCGAGCCGCACTCGCCGCCAGCCTCAGACTTCCAATGCTCGATCGGCGGCTAGAGGACGGTCAAAAGGCCGCCGCTTCGAAGCAGTCATCATCTGATGACAATTTTGTGATCGTTCCGCGATGTCTGGATTTTGCGGGAAACCTGACGCTCATCGCTTAAAACATAAACAGTTACCACGGAGTTTGAGTCTGAAACATTACATTTATTGACAGCAGTTGTCCACTTCATGTCGCCAAATGTAAGTTACTGCATGTAGTAGTAAGATGTAAAAAAAAAGATCCTTAAAATCTCCTATGATAGCGTTTCCACATGCGTTTTTCCCCCCCGCCACGGATCCCTAGCACTTCTCCTCCTCGAGACCGTGCTTGAAGAACATGAGTACCGGCCGCTCCTCACCGTCAACGTCTTTATACTCAACCATGCAGATCATGGCGTCGGGATCCATGGACTCCCCTGCAAACAGAGACCACAATGTACGCTTCATGTTACACGTGACGCCTAAATCTTCTCTGATCAGCGGTCTCTACACTGGCTGACCCTCGCGCAGCAGGCAGTGCTTGTCTACGCACCTGTGAAAAACTGTAGGTCCTTAAACCTCCCCAGCAGGTCCTTCATGACTCCGTTGATGTTCTTTTTGAATTCCTCGACCTCACCGCCACGCTCGTTCTCTTCCAGGTACTTGATGACTTTTTTCATGTATTCCTTCAGGTAGGTGGTGAAATCCTGAATTTAAAATTAGTTCAGTTGAAACATTGACCAACAGTTGTGGAAATGAGTGGTTGCACCTTCTTTGTCCCAAATCCGGTCTCCACGAGCCTATGGTTGAGAACGACGTCAATGCCGGATACCGAGGCTGAATCGGTGCCCTCGTCAGCTTCTTCCGCGGAGGCGTTGGCTCCCTCCAAGACGACATCGCCATCAGTACGAGTCTCGTACTACAGAAGGACAGCAGTTCAAGAATTTGTTTCACGCGGTCGCCAAGCGAAGTCTACTGGGACATCAACTCCTTTGTTGCACAGTGACGTCTTAGTCATGCCCAGGGTACCCCCGATTCCCCCCCCCCAAAAAAAAAAAATGGGGAGCAAGTTCTATTCTATTACATAAACGAGTCTCCACCCGTTGCTGACATGTGGAACCTTCTCGCTCCGTACGGTGGCAAACTTTCACCCTGACACTCACGTCTCGAAGTGAATAAGTGAAATATAATGGGGTACCGAGATAAATCCGGACTCACTTCCGATCATGATTGTAGGTTGCCTGTTGTTCATGTTTCTGTGAGAGATTCTCTGGCCCCTCGACAAAGTTTGTCAATAGACTCGTTACACGACAAGTACTTGGTCGGAGGACACAATGCCTTGCACCGACCGTAGTTTGCACAAATAGTAATTATGTGGTGACTTTTGGTCTTCTTTTGCTCCATTGTCTTCTACATGGCCGAGTGACATGTGAGTGAAACCAGACCAAGCTTTTTTGCAACCACCATGGCTACAAAGTGATGCAAAAATCAGCCCAGACTTATCTCGATCGCCCTGTAAGTTGCTTGTGTTGTCCTTTCCATCAAGTTACCCAGCTTAGAGAATCAACCCTGAGGTAACCTAACGTGAGAACAGTTTGATCTGGCACCGAGTTGAGACGGGACGCAAAAGAACGTTTCGCGCCCGCCACTTTACGATGCCTCAAGTGTTTCCATCATTTCCATCTCCACGAAGTTGGTACAGCTGTCTTGAAGGACTTCGAAGCTGCTCCATGACAACTGCAAGAGAGAAAAAAAGAAATATTGAGTGTGCACACCAATGATAGGGTGGTGGTGGACAAAATGTCAATACTGATCAGATCCGTCTTGAAACAAAGGAAAAATCATGGGTATCAAAATGTAGTAGTTAATATCATCATTAGGCAAAGACCGGAGAAAAAAAATGCATTCCTTACCAGTCAGGATGGTGAAGAACCCGTCCAACACCTGCACAGAGGAGAGAGAAAAAGATATTTCAGTGTCGTGTCCTTATAACTCACTTTTTGTACGTCAATAAATGCACCGTTCAGATCCTTAAAATCATAACACGGGACTTCATATGGAGGTTCGATTTGGGGATTCATCATTAGCAACCACGACACGTGTGCATTCAGGATCCTGTCTTACCTGTGTCACAGAACCTCCAGCTGGTAAAGGTCTTCTCGATTCTGCATGGGGAGAGAAAAAAAATGAGGTTGCTGCACATGTCGGGATAAACGCTGAACGACCAAAACTCATCTACATCAATCCTATGAGGGGCTTCGTCATTTTACCAAAGAATTGCACAATGCAAAGCTAATCCGTGTCATTCTCACCTGCATTTCGAGAAGCTCAGCTTGACAGCCGACAACTTCGCGGAGATGGCGATGACTGACCAATCAGTCGCATTGTTCGTTTACCTTTCCGTAGACCTCCCACAGGCAGTCGGACACCAACTTCATCTTGTATGTGTCCGAGAACAACTCGTCATCTGTAGGGAGAATAAAAATCGGAGAAAATCGCAAGGATCTTCAAGATCCCTACACACAGGAGAGGCGAGACAGCCGCTTCTCGAGTACTCACTGGAGAAGACATCCTTGAAGATCTTCATGGCGACCGAGAGGAGGTTTCCCGAAGAGGAGCAGGAGATCAAGATCGACGTCTGAGTGACGGGAGCGGGACACCGGAAAAGGAAGGAAAGAAAACGGAACACAACTAACCTGAAGTAAACAAAGTCGTACATTCGTAAAGTGACTACTTTCCCTCACATAATTTTACTTGAACCTCACATAAAAGTTTAAGAAAGAACAAGAGGAATGCTTACGTTTAAGAAGAGTGAAGAATTTATGAAAGTTGTACAAAATTCCGGCTTTACCACCATTTTTCTTTCGCCCCATCTGCCGCAGCTGTCAACTCAACAGCACAGCTTTGCTCATAGAGCAAAAAGGAAAGAGAGGGGGAATGCCCACAAAAATGTGCGGCCAGCGTTCAGCTGTTACGACGGACTCCAAATTCAAATAATGCGCGGGAAGCAAATAAGAGGGGGGTGGGTGGGTTGAAGACAGACTTCACAAATGTCCCTAGCACGTCTATTCGTTGTGCACTGTACATTCTTCACCACAGTGATAGGGGTCATACGTTACGTCGGCGACAGCCGAGCCCCTTTCTTTGACATATAGCTGGGCTGAGTCCATCGCAACAGCTATACAGTAGCCCCATAGTTTCCGAGCAAACTAGCCTAGCGAGTTGATGTGAAATGACGAGCGTATACACAGACAGGCTCAGTTCAAGGCGGCTGCAAAGAAAATAAAGGAGGGAGAAGGTGAACAAAGCCGTTGAACTGAGGCGAAATGTCAGCTGTCGTGGTGGTCCATCAAAACATAGAACATGTCTCTACGACGAGCGGAGCAGGTGCAGACCTTGGCTCAAGCAGTGATGTCAGCTGTTGTGGTGGCCCTACTT
>JAAUXU010147298.1_pt1 | contig 19607 bp, 18 predicted proteins | sample 7278151 | NCBI WGS metagenome assembly JAAUXU01 (sample SAMN14350113, study PRJNA611818) | marine sediment metagenome | isolation source: surface marine sediment (1.8m) | place: French Polynesia: Moorea | collected 2018-08 | reverse complement strand
GACCAGAGGTTTGGGGGAATTTGCTGCGAATTTGCCTGCCGAGTATTTACGAAAGAGAAAGTTTTTTTTTTGGGGGGGGGGGGGGGCAGAGCTTTGCGAAATCCCTGTTCTCATGCTCTATCTGCACACATTTGTCTCTCTTTTCGCATATATTTGCATGGATGAAGAGAGTCCGTAGAAGCTCTCAAAGGACGCGCAAAAAGCAAAAAAAAAATCATCATAATATTTTTTTACACCTGCGCAGCTTTTTTTTATTTCGCGTGTAGTGAAAAAAAGTGGGCCCTGGGGGAAAACGCGTGAGGTCCTCGAGGACCTCAGTTCAGAGAGAGAGAATTTGACAAATGTGCATTCCCTCTGCAAGGTCAAGATTAGTGCGAAAATTTGCAGCTGGCGGCGCGGTTGCACTGGCAAAAATTGTCCAGCACAAAGAGGCTCCGGAGGAGAATCCGCAACTTCTCACCAGCACCACTTGGGCCGCAAATTATGCGGAGAACCAACTTTGAGTTTTTATTTACCAGACCTTTTTTTTGGCTCCTTCAAACGCTCCCTAAGCGCGTCTCATGCAGCTCTGCGCTTTGCCGCAAGAAAAGAAAAAGTGTTTTGATAGGCCTCGCCAATCAGGCCCAGCTGTGACTTCGACGGACTTCTACGACACGCACGCGCGCACACACCACCCTCTTTAACACGCACGCACGCGCACACATTCAGTTTGGACACACACGCACGAGCGCACACGTGCTGCTGCCACGGGCGCACGCTCACATTCTTTGGCACACGCGCGCACCACCTCTGTACTGCACGCACAAAAGCTTCGCACTACTTCTTAAGCTCCGTACTAAATACACACACACACACACACACACAGGCGCTAGCGCACAAAGTCTGCGCCGCACACAGAGAAGCTTTGCACTAAATATACGCCCACACAGTCTGCGCTGCACACACAGGGTCTGTCTGCTTTACACACAGAAGCTTTGCACCGCATTTACACACAAAGTGTGTACTACACACAGACTCTCTACTACACACACCCAAGATCTGTACTTTTGTACTACAGACAAAAAACCATTTGCACACTCCAGCACGACACTACAGGGTGTAGCTACATGAACTTCTCCCGAAAGCTGGCCAAAGTGATCATAAATTTTCGCACTCACTGTTCTTGATGCACAGCAATTCAGCTGTCGCTGCCCTGCATCAACGTTGTCTCTTAGAAATATAAGCTATCATCCACACCATCCTGGGCACCAGCCAGATACCGCCAAGGCTTCCCAGATGGACCACGTGAACGAGGAGGGGTTCTGGGACATGTGCTCTTCGCCTGATGCCACCCCCAACACGTGCGAGACACCATGAGTTACTACACCCGTGGTGTCTTCAGCCTGTACAGTGACGACAAGGACGGGGACAGCAACTAGTCTGTCTCCCCAAGGTTGCTGTTCTCCACATGGGTTTTGCCCCACCCTGTACAGTTCACCCCCCCCCCTCCACAAAAGCTCTGCACATCCACAAAAGCTGAGTCCCGCACACCCACATACCCTGTATGTAGTGCACGCGCACACACCAGTGGAGACTTCATCTGCAGAAGGTTGGCGGAGTCATGAGGGGACCCCAAAATTTGGGTCCCCCTAAAAGCCACAGTTTTGTTTATCCAAGCAATTTTTTTGTCGTTGTTGTTTAGGCCAATTTTTCTTCTGCTTCTTTCTTTTCCTCGATTATTTGGCTTTTGTCTCTGTCTGATTTCGCTTTCGGGCTGACTTTTTTGTGTCTTTGCCATATTTCTTTTCCCCATCAGCGTCCATCAAAAGGAGGACGAGGACGAAGAATACGAGGCCTTCGAGGCCCATAAAGTAGCGAGAAGAAAGAGCTGAAAGCTTCAAAATTTATGCCATCATCTTTAAAGAATTTCTTTTATGTAGTTGGACACGAAACTTGTCTGGCCGAGTCAAGAGAGGCCAAGACTGATGGACACAGGCACTTTTTTGGCTAATGGACATTTTTTTTTTGCTGCTCCTTCAGATCTTTGAGGCCATTTGTCTGTTCTGATGAGACCACCTGATAAAGAGAGCAAAGATAAGTTGATGCACACAAACAGAGACAATAAATCCGTCGCCGGGGTCAACTTTGCCCCACACAAATTCCCACTTTACGTAGGTCTTTGCCCCGATTTTCTTTTTATCAATGTCCCAACCCCCCCCCCCCTTTTTGGGTCTGTCGAAATCTTTTCCACCGTCTGCCAGACAAAGGCTGACAATGATTGGGCTGCTCAATTTTCCTCCCCACTCGATCTTTCTCACACGCACGCGTCTTCCATCTTTTTCTGCCAGAAGAAGACAAATGGAAAAAAAAAGTCTGCCCATTGCAACACGGCCTTAAAATCCCCAATGTTGCAGTTACGACCTTTTTATTCTGCTCAAATTGGCAGAGTGCCCTTTCTCTTTCTTGCCAAATTGCTCAAGTGCCGCCCTCGGCGCATTTTTCACTCTCACTTTCCGCGTGTGATGAAAACAAAGGCCTCTGAGGAGTGACCTAATAAGGGCCCTCGAGTCTCCCACCAGAGAGAGAGAGCAAAAAAAAGGGGGTAAATCCTTGGTGCTCATAATTGAAGGCCTTTTATGGGCAGCTGCAGTAATAAATCTGGACATAGAGGAGAGAAAAATTGTGGACTGTCTTTGGTCATTTCAAATCAGCTGCAGGACGATTTTTTTTTTTGCCCTACCCTCCTTTTGTCAACATGTCAAGGAGTCAAAAGAGCTCTCAAGATCTCTCTGGAGCAGCGACGGTCTGTAGTGCACGCACGCACCCACGCGCTCCAGCGAGGTGCTACACACACACAAGCTCTGCTCCACACATATCAATATGCAAATTGCTGGGCTTCCCCATAAAATGAGAGAAAAAAAAGACGACTCGTCCGGAAAATTATGTGTCTGCTTTTGAAGGGCCTATTACAAGAGAGAAGAATATGCACTTACACCAACTGCACAATTTATTGCTTGTCATCCTCCCCCCTGTAGCTGTACAGGGTGGATCAAGAGTGCCCGGCCCGAATCAGAGCCGGGGGGTGCAAAAGGTCGCAAAAATGGGTTTCACAGCTTTTTTTTTTTTCCTGCTGCTCATTTTGGGGGCATCTGCGCGTGCGCAGAGATGGATCAGCATTGTCTGGAAAGAGAGGAGAGAAAGTATCTTCAAGAGGAAATGGAGCGGCTTCAGAAATCATTTCTCCCTGATTTAGGAAAAAAGGACCATTATTTCCCGTCTATTTTTTTTTTTTACATTGCGGACTGACCCAAGAGTCTCGTCTGGCCTTTGGCGAGAATAAAAAGGCTCTCGCGTCGATTGCCTTAAAAAGGAGCCTGCGCAAAAGGCCACCCCTTGAAGGTCTTGAGCCAAAGAATTCCCGATAGGATAAAAAAAGTGCATGTTCAGCACGATTCCTGTTATCATGATGAAAATATGAAAAATGTGTGCGCAAGAAAAGAGGGGGGGGGGGAAAAAGGGTGAAACATTGACCTTCTTGTCCTTTTTTTTCCCCCCCTTTCACTGATCGTCCTTTAAAGAATATCTTTCCAAAAGACCGTGTTGAAGACTGTTGGTCAGCACATTTTCTCCTTCTTCTTCATCCCCCCCCCCCTCGGACTCAGCGTCCGGAACGTGTGAGGCGGAAAAGAGCGCCCTGGCCGGGCCGAACGGGCCGCCGCAGGCGCCGGAAACTTCTTGGTGACTCACACGTTATACAGTATTGTACCCTTGACAAATTGACCATGCCTTTTCTTCTGCCTCTTCTGTTCCAATTGCAATTGATCCTCTCAAAGGTATTCGCCAACATTCCTGAAACGTGGGTCTTTTTTTTGGGGCAGACCTTAATAGGTCTGACATCTATTGAAGAGGAGATGCCTCTTTTTTTCTGGAGCAAATATTTTTCCCTTATTCACTGACATTTGACCCACAACTTTCTCAACCTTTTCGGGGCAAATCCGCAAAGTTTGCGAGAGGCAAACAGGCCTAAAAGAGAGCCCACCTATTTGACCAAAAAGTGTGACAAAAAAGTGGGCCCACAGTTGGTAGGCCTTTTCTTCTTCTTCTTCTTCTTCTGCCTCAACTTTTGTCTGGCCAATACAAGTTCATTTCTTGAGCCTTTTAGCCTTCACACACACGCACAGCAAGAGGACAACGATAAATTGACAAAGTTTTCACCATGTGACGGCATCAAGCGTCAAGCTTTTAAGAGAAAGTGCTTTCCAGGGCTCTATTTACTCACATACACAGACCGGAAACTAACTCTTTTTGCTCGATTATGCTCTGCTACTGCAGACACGCACGTATGTTAACTGAGACGCGCGGAAATTGTCTCTGCTGCAGCGTTTTGGAACAATGAGACATTTTTGCTCAGCGTGAGCTTGCAAAAATTCTCTCTCTTTTTTGCACGGCTTCTCCGTGACCATGAGTAACTTTCCGAAGGGATCTGAGCAGTGTACAAGAAAAGCTTCTCCAATTTTTGAGTAGGAAAGTCATTCTTTGGTTTCACAGACCGATTGCACACTTCAAAGTGAAGAGGCCTCCTCAAGATGGGCCTTCTCGCCGACCACCACCGGGGCCTTCACACACTCGACGGGACAAAGAGCTGCTGGATTTCGCACCAGGACGCAGGGAGACTCTATGTACTGCGGAAAGTCACTTTCCATGGAAATCTCGGAGTTTGAAGCTGAGAAGTCAGACATTCTCTTTGGCACCAGCCCTGAAGGTGCGAGCAGAGCAAAAGTTGAATTCAGCAAATATTAGCAAGGTTGAAAATTGGCAAGAACACCTTTGTCTGGCAGAGCCAGAGGAGGGGGAGTGAGAGAAAAGCCCTCGAATCTCCAACAATGTACTAAAGCTTCCCGAAGTATTCGAGGAATTGCTCCACATGCATCGCTCAAAAGCACGCAGAAACTTTCCTGCAAAGGTCAGGAGAGATGAGGCCAAATAAATTAAACTTTCCCTAGGCACGTATGGATGAAAACGTGCCCAAGTTTAAGGGGGGGGGGATGAAAGTCATTTCAGACCTGGCTACTTCCCAAAACCTGCTAGACAACAAGGAAACCAGACGTTTGGGATGATTATCTTGGGGATTTTCGACTTTGGCACCGCCATTTCGCAATTACCTTAATGAGCTCATTAGCCATGAGCTAATTTGGTTATCATCGTCATTATCATCACCCTGCAACTTTCCCACATTCATATCTGTTAAAAGCCAATTTTCTCCCCCGGGCCCGGGCCGTTTTTGTCGCCCCAAAGAGAACAGAATTGGGTGAATTGCTCAAAAAAAAAAAATTCGCCCTGCAATCAGGCGTGCAGTGACTTTCCCAGAAAATGTAGCTAAATACAATTACACTGGAAAGTGCCCTCGAAAGTCAAACAATCCTGTGACCCAGTAAAAAAAGCCCACTCGCATGTGAATCAACTTTCCAGCTTGAATCAATACTTTCCTCAGTGGGGACAGGAAAAAAAACAGCTGAGAGGGAGCGCAAATCATGTTTGTTGACGTTTATGTTGCGCCATTTCTCAAGGAAAGTCGCAAAATTTGCACCGCCAACTTCGTCATCACGGCCCACAATGTGGGGGCCGCAACGGCTTTGTCGTCCGAGGGATGCGCAAAAAAAGGGGCCCGCAAAATGTCTCCTCTCAAGGTTTTGCGATGGTCACACGAGCCTTAAAAAACACTTGTTTATGTGGCCGTTATTGTCTTTCTGGGCTAAAAAAAAAAAACACTTACATGAATCAGAAATCTCGCTCTTCATGCAGACACATTCACCCCTCCCTCCCTCCCTCCCTCCCTCTTTAGACAGGGTTGCCAGCGGGTGCCAGGGAAGATGTGCCAAACTGGTCTCGGCGTGCCAGAATCGCCGTCCAAAAATGTGCCAAAGCCGCTAAACAGGGCGCACCGAGTTCCCAGAACGACATGCCAGTCATGCGAAAACTGAGAAATACCCGTTGGCAACGCTGCCAACCGAATGATCCGAGCGGTGCGTGGAGGCCATATCCAACTTGGCTGGCGGAGGCTGCGCTTATTCGCTCATCTATACAGATGTGAGTGTGACGTGAAAAAAGGCCGCCCGTTCAAGGCCGCCAGGGTTGCCACGGCCCAGCCGGCCGTGGCACCCCTGACTTGTCGTTTTTACACCCATGAGAAGGTTAAGAAGCTCTCTTGACCACTTTTGAGCCCTTCCTTCAGGGCATTTTCTTCTTACTGCTCCAGACAGGACAGAGAGCGAGAGGAAAAATTACTTTCTGGCCTTCGCTCCTCTGGCTAAGGAAATCTTTTTTCGGCTGAAAGCATCTCATGCCCCATTTGATGCCCGTCAAAAACCCCAAGTAAGTACGGACAGACAAGTTCCCACACTTTCTTTTTGCCATGAAAAAAGGCGCGATGTCCCACTGATAAGTTCTGGGACGTATTGCTGGAGGGGAGGGAGGAGGGAGGGAACCAGGAGACCTCTCAATGCCTATATCTCTCCTTCTCCTGCTCTTGACTCTCTCCCTTGGCTCCCTCTTTACTGTATCTTTACTGTCGCTTTATTCTATCTTGACTCCTTGTCTCTTTACTGTCTCTTTGCTGTCTCTTTGCTGCCTCCTTACTGTTCCTTTACTGTCTCTTTATTGTCTCTTTGCTGTCTCTTTACTGTCCCTTTGCTGTCTCTTTGCTGTCTCTTTACTGTCTCTTTGCTGTCTCTTTGCTGTCTCTTTACTGTCTCTTTACTGTCCCTTTGCTGTCTCTTTACTGTCTCTTTGCTGTCTCTTTACTGTCCCTTTACTGTCTCTTTGCTGTCTCCTTACTGTCCTTTTGCTGTCCTGTCCCTTTACTGTCTCTTTGCTGTCTCTTTGCTGTCCCTTTGCTGTCTCTTTACTATCTCTTTACTGTCTCTTTGCTGTCTCTTTACTGTCCCTTTGCTGTCTCTTTGCTGTCTCTTTGCTGTCTCTTTACTATCTCTTTACTGTCTCTTTGCTGTCTCTTTGCTGTCTTGTTACTGTCTCTTTGCTGTCTCTTTACCTCCAGTCTCTTTACCTCGTGTCCCTTCACCGCCTCTTTACCTCCAGTCTCTTCACTCCCCATCTCTTTACTCTCGCTTGCTTTACTCTTCCTTCTCGCTCTCTCCCACCCTCTCCCCGTTCCTCTTCCACCTCACAGGAAAGAGAGAGAGTCAAGAAATGTGCGTGTGCTTTTGCTACAACCCCGAATGTAAATGCAGCTGGTGTGAGTACAGAAAAACGTGAGATAAAAGGGTGGATCTTCTCTCTCTCCCCAATCTGATCTCTTTTTCACATTTCTCTCCTCTCTTTTTCCCGTATTTCTCGCCCAGAAAGTGGATAAAAGAAAGAAAAAAGTGATATTAGAGGGACTTTGTCTTTTTGGGCACCGCACATGAAAACACGTGTGTGCCAACCAACTCTCTCTCCCTTCCCTGCATCCTAATGTGGATTAGCGCAGAAATTAAAAAGATGGGGATTTGCGGTCTGCCAGTAAAAGATTCCAGATTCAGAGCTCTTCCATTCTCACTCAAAGTTGCTGGAGGAGCAGAAAGAGAAAAATGCATTTTTTCCTCTCCCATTATTGAAAAAATTCCTCCTCTCTCTTACTCTGCTCTTAATAAAAATATTTCCCTCCCCCTCCAATCTTTTTCGCCTGAAGTTATTCCTCGTCTGCCCCCCCCTCCCAGAAAATCCCCTCCCCTCCCCCATCCTCGTCGTCAAGACTTTGAAACTGACCTTGGGCGCGAATGCAAGCAGGACTTACAGGGTGTCTCCTGGGCGCGTCCCCGCTGCCCCTGTGCCACCCAGCGTGCTCAAGCGCCTCCTGAGCCACCCGGTGGAGTCCATGAGGGCCCTGGTCTACGTCCTTTCTTAATATTTCGAGGCTAAAAATCTCCTCGTCCGACGACAAAATGGGGCCCAAGAAGAAGCTACGTCGAGAAAACTAAATGAAGCAGCAACGATGGCCGGCGTATTTACATAAAATTACACTGGAGGAAGAGCGAAAAAATAAGATCCTTCAAGGCCCGACGCGCTGTGAAGCGCGGAAATAAGGGAAAGGTCACGAGGACAGATCATGAAATGCTTTCTTGACTTCCCACATTTTTGAGATGCAAGACTTTTATCAGGTCGTTGACTGTTGGGTGCAGTGGAGAAAGTCTGGCTTTACGGGGGGGGGGGGCAATTAAGATAAGTTGTCATAATACACACACTCGCTCACTCATACCCACACACAGGGGGGGCGGGGATGTGCGTGGCAAATTTTTGGTCTTCCTGCACGAGTTCTTTCTGGCTCACGCGGCGTGTGGAGTATCAACAACATCCTATGATAAATATGCACAGTGCAGTGAGGTAAACTGTCAAGGATAGGGAGGAGTAAATTTATGGGGGAAATTTATAGTCTGTTCATCTCACACATTTTGAGGCACATCTTTTACCGCAGGAGAATCTTGCGCGCAGATGGCGGGGAAGGAGGACCCGACCGACCTCACGGGCGGGCCCCCCGACACACACAGCCAGGCCCAGCAGAGCCACCAACCCCCTTGTGGGCAACCAGTAACAGCCCCTGCTGCAGAAGTCCTCCAGGATCATCCTGCTCTCTCTCGATCAGCTGTTAGAAATAGTACGTGAAAAAGAGGGGGGAAGAAGCTCACTTAGACCGTTATTCTGACTGGCTTCCAGTTTGATGCATACGTTTTTGTCTGGCAGAGAAGTGATGCGTTTATCTTACACAATGAAGAGGGGGGAGAAAGCAATTTCACAGTTTTTGAAACATCCGTAAGCTTATTTTTTTTGCTTTCAGAGAAAGCATTGGGGGATGATGGCTTGATCATTGCTGGAAATGTCAAGGCATTTTTCTCAGAGGGGTAAAGCTTCCTCTCCCCCCCCCTCCCTTGATCACCTCTTCCCTATCCCCCCCCCCTTCCAGCCTCTCCAGACTTAACACACGTCAATGTCGTCAAAGAAGAAATCCGATCTGAAAAATGGAAGCCTTAACGGGGCCCTTGGGAGGGCAAACAAAGTGGAGAAAGAAAGCAGCAGAAATCTGATCATCTACAAGCAAAAATGATAGACAAATCACCCATTGGACCATTTTTTCTTGAGTGACGAAACAATCTGCGAGTGCAAATGCTCCCTCAGCAGCAGGCATCTCAAGTCCGGACTCGAGCGCTGAAATTTGAAAATAAAAAATGATCTAAAAATCTGACTGAGATTAGGATGTTGGTACTCCTTTTTTGTGACTCTGCCAAAGCAGTGTGACCAAGGCCTAGGCACTCTTGGGCCTGCTCTGGCACGCGGGCCTCAGAGGACGAGCGCGTCGTTGTCAGTCGACATCTTTTAGTCGCTGTCTCACACCCGTGCTCATGGGGAGAAAGCACGCGGTCGTCACTTTCTCTGCGCAAAAGACTCACCAACCTCTGGCCGATACTTCCAGAGCTGTGAGCATCCTAACTGACTTAACGTAATAGTGCAAAAACATATGAGCCCTCCTATGAGCTCATTGCTTGGAAGAGCCAATCTGATAAAGTTGCTCTTCTTTTGGCACTCGGGAGGTGGGGAATTCGCACTAATCTTGGGTTATTTGCAGGATAACGAAACAAAGAGGAACTGGATGTTGCTCGAGCCTTTCCCCCAGCTCCTTAATCAATATCTCGTGGATAATTGCCAAAAGTCAGCACATTTGTTATCTTTACCTCGCCCCCTCTGCGTGTGCGTGCGTGTGCGCACGTATGGGTGCGTGCGCGCGTGCGTTCCACTCCTTGGGCCAATTTAGAGAAGTTTTTTGTTGTTTACGTCAACGACAAAGAAGAAAAACCCTCGAAAAAAGTATAGGACATAAGAGGCGCGCGCGTGCGCGCGTGCGTGTGTGTGTGCGTGCGAGTGACAAAGAGATCCCCGCCTTCTCTGTGTGTGCGTGTGTGGTGAGAGAGAGAGAGAGAATCTTCTTCAAGTGCCAATGCCAAATTCATCAACTTACGGCAAAGCAATTGGTTGAGATGACTCAAGGGGGTCCGCAAATCAGACGTTATTCGGACTTTGGAGATGGTTCGAATCAATCCGGGATGTTCTCAACGAGCAACACGTGCATAAAACGCGTCCGTTCTCTCCTCCCGTCCATTTGCGTCCCGCTGTTCGCCATTCCTGCGATGCCGTCGGACGCCATCAACTAGGTTCTCGTGCCCAGGGCCAGCTCAGTGCCCATTGTGACGACGGGGCTGCGGCAGCCAGCCAAATCGCCGAACTTGATGGGAAAAGCACCAAATTTGATGGGAAAAGTCACCCAGTTTGGAAAAGACATTGCACCCACTTTGATGACGAAAAGAATCACCCACTTTGATGAGAAAAGGGCATAATCTGAAGAGAAAACCGCCAACTTTGATGAGAAAATCACCCAGTTCCGCTACTGTCCTGCCAAGTTTGCCGTGGCACGCCTGGGTTGCTGCTGCTGCGCTCTGAGCTGGATCTCAAGATCGCCAGCCATCAATTTGATCGCCTAAGATAGGATCACGTGGTCAGGGTTGTGATTGCCTAGCGTTAAGCGCACCTTCCGGGCCGATTAGTGGGCTGGGCTGTCACCTCCAGCACCCCAGCCTGGCTGCTGCAGCCAGTCCCAACCTACCGAGGTCAGCTGATTGAGACAGAGGGGGGGGGGGGAGGATGGGGACCAGCACCAGGTGCGCTGGTCACTTCAGTTCTGCCTCCCTGTGCTTTGCTTGCACATGCAAGACTCTTTCTGTGACTGGCTATTCTTTGGGAGACAAGGACAGGACAGCCTGGGGCCTGAACATGCTGTGTTGCAGTGCTCGGCACCCACTGTTTTTTGCTATCAAGACATGCAATAGCTCTGGCTCAACTCATTAGAAGATGAAAATGTCATGTCTGCGGATGCCAACAACAGTTTCTTAGGTCATTTCGCCTCTGGAGAGAGAGAGAGAGAGAGAGAGAGAGAGAGAGAGAGAGAGAGAGAGAGAGAGAGAGACAGCAACAGCGCCTTGGTCAGAATCGTCAAGCAGAGCAATCTGTTCAATCAGCTGACTGATGCAATATTCAATAGTGCTACATTCTTATTGGCTTAATAAACGTATTGCCGACTCTGGTTGGAGTCATGGCTGCGGGTGCAGACATTTTACGACTATAACTGGAATATTCTGGTAGCCAATATTGGTTCTTTGGCTGAGTTGGGTGGAAATAGAGACATCCTCAACTTATCCGACGTCAGTGACTGACAAGATTGGAGTGCTGAGCGTGCATTCTGGCCTTAGATGGCTTCATAAAGTCAGTTATTATTGAATTGTATCCTCTTTCGTTATGAGGCTGTTGTTTACTGCTGTTCTTCTCTTTGTGTTTGCCAACCAGTGGAGGCTACGACTGTAAGCAAAACGGATGGCAACAAGCGATCCAACTTTCTGATCTGCAAATACAGTGATCGCCGCTTAGTACGAGGTCACTATGCTCTTAAGGTCAGAAACGCCAGGGAAGGATTCCAAATCCCCCCTGTTTCAAAATAAGTGGATCATATGGAACCAAAGCTTTTGGTCCTTGCATATTTTGATGATGCTACCAGCAGTTTGACTGAAATCATCTGGTGCCTTCTGATCAGTGGTTATGCAGCACCAGAAGTGCTTGTGGTCGTGAAGTTGGGAGCCCACAATGTTGTTGATTTAAAGGTGAGATCAAAATCGCACCTGCTGTGACTACAACACTTCAGTTTTTGCACTGATATTGAAGGATTTTGCTCTAGGTATGTTCAGACTTGTCAAACGAGAAGCATTTTGAGATCTTGCACGTCCTGCTGCAGAGAGACCAAGATGGTCGAGACTAAATCATCTTAGCCAATGAAGTTGTGGTCCTACTTATTTCTAGATTCACTCCAATTTATTTTTAAGCAGAGAAGAGTGTTTGAGCTATGACTTTCTCATGAAGTCATTTCCACTTCATCCATAGTCACAAGACACAAGAATTGGCTGGTTACAGCAAGATGTTATTCTGAGACAGAAAGTCTCTTTTTGCCAAAAAAAGGAGGTCTCTGGATCTGAATTTCCAGACCTCCAGATGTACAAATTTGACTTTCAAAAGAAATTGAAAGCACTCGCGAACTTGTCTCCGAAGGAGTCCACGACCCACAAATTCTTTAAGAACAACCAAAGTAGTGAGCTTTCATTCGTCTCCACCGCCACTCATGAAGTCACCCCGCGCATACGGTCAATTGGGCCTCGGCCCTACATTGACCTGATAGGAGGCGGTCACTGTACCGAAAATTCGGTCACAGCAGACTGAAAGCGGATTATGACTAGAGCTGGTCTGGTGACTGCCAGCAGCGGAGTCCGCCGTGTCCCTCTGGCTGACTGCCACGGACCTGGCTGCAGTCTCGTCCGTGGTGGACGGACGGGCGGTGCTGTCACCCCCTGGGCGGGTCCTGCCGGTGCTGCCACCCCCTGTACGCACCTGCCACCAGCGGCACCGCCCTCGCCACAGTCAGCCTGTGCATGAAGATCTGACACGTGTCAGACTCGTGTCTGGACTACAACAGATTAAGCGGGCTTAGACTCAGCCAGAGAACGGACGATGGTGTTTACTCTGCTCCCGGCACTTTTGTGGTCACAACCAAAGTTTTTCCTTTTGTGCGGAGGCTGCAGTTAATGACACCCGGCCAAAACCTGACGCAAGCTCGTCTTCATCAATACTTTGCCAAAGTTTCTTAAGCTGACTAATGGAAACACTCTCTTTAAAGCTTCATTTGCTGCCAAACCGCCATCACTGGCACCAGGATCCATCCAGTGCAGCAACTGCCGCGCATTGGAGTTATTGTTCGAAGGCCACTCGAATAAAAACACTCGGTTGCACCTCTCGAACGCATCCTGCTCAATATTCCTTCCTCATGAGTGTGCATTACCGAGCTGTGTGTAGTGCAGAGCTTTGTGTGCGCGGGTGCGTGGTGCCAGGCTTTAGTGTGTGCGCGTGTGTGCAGCACAAAGCTTTGTGTGCGTGTGTGTGTATGTTTAGATGAGGACAGACCAAGACACAACACCAGCTGCACTGCTGAATATTTCTCCAGCTGTAATGTGTGAGGTAATTATGGAACACACACACACACACACACACACAAACAAAGGTGGTCCCCGAAACCTTACTTGTTCTCACTCCCAGATATTTTGTAATGGCTTCTTCTAGCAACTCCTGCAATGTTTCTCACAGACTTTGTTTGGTGAGACCAATTTTGCCCCGGAGGAATGAGCATATTTGTGGTCCCTCTTGGACCCCGGAAGTCAAAGTGCCAGATCACGTTGATAACACCTCCCTTTGACAGTAGTTTATGCCAAGTTGGTGCCATAATGGACCATCTCCCTCACTTGGATAGCGATCGTTGTTAAGGAAAATGGGGGAAATGACGTGTGCAGGTAATTGTAGCAGAAGGAGACACAAAATCCCTCCTTGCCTCTGGGGCGTTATTGTTGTGCCCATAAAACGGGTACGGCAGATAAGGGGCCCAACACACACTCGGGGAAATTTGGGCTGCTTTTCAGCTGGAATTTTTATGTTTGTTGACATTTCACCGAAGGCCCTTTTGGCGCCATCTGGCACACAAAGTGTTGAATTTGTGCAACTTTCTTTATGGAACGCGAGAGCCTTCGTGTTGTTCCATCAAAGCAAATTGCTTCTGTTGAGGTCCACAACGTGTTAAATGAGTCGTGTGATATCCATCGCAATAAAAAGCCTCTTTTTCTTCTCAACAGTTTAAAGAAGATGGGGGGATGAGAGAGGAAAAATGATGGTGAGATTAGTGGAAACAACATTTTCAGAATATATAATTCCGCACTAAGACGTCCCTTCATTTCCAGGAGTCTTTTCATGTCTGTAGCTTTCCCTTTAACTGAAACTTTCTCCACTATATTGCACTCGACCCGATAAAATCTCAGCGATGACTTGCCGGAAGAAATAAGTGTGTGTGTGTCAGAGGGGGGGGGGAGACTTTACCCCCCCCCCTTTGTTTTTCTCGCACTTGGCTTCATTTGTCAGACATCAACCATTGCTACATTTCGCACGCGTGCGCGCTCACGCGGAGTGAGATAAAGATAGAGAGCATTGAGGTCTCTATAGGAGGAAAACTACGCGAGAGCGAGAGAAACAACAAGGGCGACAACAAACACGCGTGCACAAACACCAAGGTGTTCACCAGTTATGGAGTTCGAGTCAGGTTCGGACTCGAGTCTGGCCCGGACTCGAGTCTGGCCCGGACTCGAGTCTGGCCCGGACTCGAGTCTGACTCGGACTCGAGTCACACTCTGGCCTGACTCGCCCAGCACTAGTGTAAACTACTGAACTGGATAGAAGGAGAGAAGAAGAAGGAAAGGCCTTGTGCACTGCACATCCCCCATTTCCCATCATATGAGCCAAGAAGAGACAGTTTTATCCCGCAGGACTAATTTTTTTTTGCTCCAGACCATTGGTTTTAAGAAATCCGCCAAGAAGAAGAGGAAAACCCCACCAAATTTGCATCCAAAGCCTTCTTAAAAAAAAAATGTTTTCGAGACTTTAACGAGAGTTGAGGGAGATGATGCTTCACGCACAGACGGACAGACAGAAGTTTGCTAATTTCTGCACTCAGGACTCTCACAGTGAGTTTGCCCCGATTTTTGGGACGCCCGGATTTTAGGCGATTTCTGCAAGCGATTTTCGCCCCAGTTTTGCCTCTGGTGGCAGTCATCAGTTACTTCGTGACAAGCGCGCGCCCATTCTTGCTCCACGGGGTGAAAAATGGGGACTTTTCTGGGGAGGGGGATGAGGGGTTCGTCTGAAAAAAAAAAAAGGCTCTGGATTCTGGCGAACTTTCACCTGTGGGTGCCATGATGAAAGTTATTGGAGGGTTAAGTGGAGCCTTCATATCTTACATAGGCCAGAGCTTCCAATATGGTTTTCTGGCACGTTATTTGCCCTAACACTGCTTTACACTCTTACGATAGAAAAACTTGTTCGGAATTTCTGTGTGTGTCAGAGAGCAAACAACAAAAAAGTGTTTGCAAAACGTTTCCTTGGGCGGAAAATGTTTGATTGTCAAGGCAAAAAGGTCGAGCTTAAAAAAAAAAAGAGTATTTTGCCTGACACAAAATGCGCGAAAACACGGCAGGAAATATTGCTTGCTGGTTCTTCTGTCTACGTTTCGTGAGAGCTGCTCTGCAAACATCCCGCACACAAAGAGGAGAAGAAGAATTAGCCTACCAATATCAGCTCTGAAGTGGGCATTCTATTTATCTTGCTTCTCTCTCTCTCACACACACACACGCGCGCGCGCACGCGCCGGCTGGCTGACGCACACACACACACACACACACACACAGGTGCATGATCAAACAAGCCTTGATGAAGAAAACGTAAGAAAACGCAATGATTGCTTCTCTCTCTGTGCAAGATTCGCATCCCTTACGCAAATTTGCACGCATCTTTGTGCAGTGGCCACCCACACAGCAGTGTTGATCTCGCCGGGGACGGGGTAGATATATATAAATCATATTAACCACATATTGCCCGGTCGTATTGTGGTGCTGCTATATTTTCCTCATTCTTGACTGAACCGACTTCGACCTGTCCCAAGGCCTTATCTTGTCCGAGGGCGGCCAAAGGCCCAAGGTCAATATGAGGCCTCGGACGGAACCTCAGCAGTCAGGATGAGGAAAACATCGTGCACTTTACGGCCGGCCAATTTGCAATCTAACGGGAAATTGTTGCTTTCCATTTGGCACAAAATTCCCTGTGGAAAATACTCAGTACAGTCGTATGGGGCAAAAAACTGAATATATTACACTATGCATCCTGAGGGGTTTTTTCTCCCCTGAAATATAGTAAATGCGGACAATGCAGTCCATGAATATTTCTCCTCCGGACTAAACAAAAAAATCAAAAGTAAGGCTGCAATTTTGAGGTCGACACACACATATTTTTACACAGTGAGTTTTTAAAGGCGCATAATAGGTTTTTTTTGCCCATTTCATGTCGTACAGAGCTGAGTTTGGCACCGTTGGACTAGTGACTTTTTTAACACGTTCTTCTTTGATGTACAACACAAGAGAACAGTCAGATATTTATTCACTAAAGTCACCTAACTCTGTTAACTCTACCGACGTCAAACATTGTTGATCTCTTTGATGTTGCTCACACCCAAGCCTAGTCAAATATTTTAATTTAGAGATATTTTCTTCCAGCTATAAATCACTACTCAAAAGACGCCTGCAAAAATTTAATTTCTAAACACTGCGATTTCTTGCCCAGATAATGAAACTTTGAAAAATGAGAAGTCTGAAGGTACCTAAAAAAGCATGTAATAGGCGAGATGCAGCCCTCTTGGGAACTGGACTCTGAAAAACATACTGTTAATAATTACACTATTGCTATATTTGTTTAAGTGTGCGACGAAGCAAGGAAGAATCATAAAATTCTCAGCCCCACACGTAAAGTTTTGTCCCCCCCCCCTCGCATTAGTAGGATACATCAAGTACTTTTTCCTCCCCCTTGCGGTCGTCTGGCCGAGTCAAGTGGGCACTTTCGTATACTGTACACAAGAATTGCCTGCGATCATTTATTATGCTTTCCCTCCGGAAAGGTCCCGTGTGAGGCGCCAAGAACGACCCCGACGCGGCGAAAGCGCACTTTTTGCGGCTCACACGACCCGAGGCCGCCTCATTCAGGGGCCTCCTCTTACCCCCCCTGTTAAGAGATTGGCGTCAACTTGAAGAAAAGATCTCGGGAAATCGTGCATGTCGAAAAGAATCGATCTTTCAAAGTCAGTGGGGTGGAGAAACGCAGCTGCTTTTCCCACATGTTTCAATAGTACAACGGGAGCCACAAAAAATCACTGCACCTGACTCATTGAGAATGACGTCAATTTATTTCTCCTTTTTTGGGTGGGCGGGTGGGAAAGGGGGAGGGGAGGACTTCAGCATCTTCTTCGGCACTGCGAGCATCTTGAGGGGCGAGCCCACGTTGTCCCGGTTGCCCACGAGGCTGGCACGGGACACGGTGGAGGGGATGGGGGGAGCACACCCACCAAGGACAAGGTGTTGGCGGCGTGCGAGATGAGGCCAACGCCTTCTCCAGTGATGCATACATTGTGGGTGTTTTATCTTCGGTCATTCCAGTCCTGGTCAGACTCTACTCAACTTATGGGCTTTTCTCTCTTTCTCTCACTCGGGCTCATCCATTTCTGTCCATATCAGTCTGTCCCTTAAGGTCTTAAGTTCAGGCCTTTAGATCTTCACTCTTCCTCCCGTCACCATCACAGCAACCGAGTCCACGAACGCCGGCTCTTTAACACGTCTACGGGGGCTTCAGTACATACCAGGTGGCACCAAATTGCCTGGGCACCTCAATCATGGTCTCTGGGGAATTCCCCGCTCTCTGTCAAGCAACTGCATCTCTGGGGGATTTTCCAGCTGAGAGGTCTCTATCAAGCAGCTGCATCTCTGGGGGATCTGCCCGCGGAGAAGTCTCTATGAAGCTATTACGTCTCTCGGGGATTCTCCACCTGTGAAGTCATTGTTAAGCAATTGTGTCCTTCAACGATTCTGCGTTAGAGAAGTCTCCGTCAGGCAACTTGGCCTCCTGGAGATGCTCCAACTGATGAGTCCCTATCAAGCAATAGTGTTTCTTGGGGATTCTCCACCTGTGAAGTCATTCTTAAGCAATTGTGTCCTTCAAGGATTCTGCAGTTGAGAAGTCTCTGTTCAGCAACTTTGTGTTGCTGAGATTCTCCTGCTGAGACATCTCGGTCAGGCAACTTTTTGTCGTGGGGATTCTCCAGCTCAAAAGTCCCTGTCAAGCAATTGTGTCCCCGGGGGATTTTCCAGCTGACGAGTCCCTATCAACCAATTGTGTCTCTTGGGGATTCTCTACCTGTGAAGTCATGGCGAAGCAATTGTGTCCTTTAAGGGTTCTGCAGTTGAGAAGTCTCCGTCAGGCAACTTTGCATTGTGGAGATTCTCCAGCTGAGGCACGTCTGTCAGACAACTTTTTCTCATGGGGAATCTCCAGCTGACAAGTCCCCATCAAGCAATTGTGTCCTTTAAGGGTTCTGCAGTTGAGAAGTCTCCGTCAGGCAACTTTTTCTCATGCAGATTCTCCAGCTGAAGTGTCAAGCAACTGCATCCCTGAGGGTCTCTCAGGCCAGGTGCTCTGTTGCACAACTGGACAAAGACATCTGAAGAGTCCCCGTGGTCTTCTGTAGCTTCCAGTCACCCGCGCATCCAACCTCTCCGCAGAGTTCACCAACTGTCGGGTGCAACCACCACCTACCCACACCCCAGGGCCTCCTTCCCGCTGATCCTCAGTGCAGTCAGAGCAATATTCTCTCCTCTACTTGACTTTCATATTGAAGAAATAGATGGGAAAAAAGTCGTTGAATGATATCAAACTGGAGAATCTTAACACAGTAACATCGATAGTCAGAGAGAAGTGCTCAGTTTTTCAGTCGTCTAAGTTGACTTACACACATTCGAGTAGGAATTAGATCTCTCACCCAAGTGACAAAATCACTCCAGACAGAAAAAAAAGTCGGTTCCTCCCGGACACTTTTTTTTCACTACTTTTCCCGAATTTCACTCGAAGACACGCAGACAACAACTGTTTACTTTCGTCGAAGAGATTTTCCTCCTCCTTCTCCAGAGAGAGAGAAGAAAACTTTCTTCCTTTTTTCCGAACGGCGAATCGGCGAGCGAGACGCCGTTGAGAGAGATCGCGCGGAAAGTTTTTCCGCGATTAGTCTGACTTTCCAAGTCAACCGGTCTTTTTTTAATTATCTGGGAAGGAAAAAAAAGGCCAACCGTGGCTGATGAAAAGGCCGAGAATAATGGGTCGAGCCACGATTTTCCTTTGAAACGCAGTCTTTTTTCTCTCTCCAGAATAAAGCAGCACACTTAAAGTCCGACCGCGCAGTTACCAGAGGAAAATTCCACTTCAAGCAGGGAGGATTTCCTTAAAAATGGCCGATTTTCTGCAGACGTTTCCTTTGATGTCTTTTCTGCGCTTCCCAGAAAACGATTTTTCTTCGGGCGAAAGCGATCTGTAAATATGGGACTTCAATTTACAACGAACGTCACTTATTTCTCTGGCGCTTCTTCACAGGACGCTTTTGGCCCCCTTCAAATCCTTTTCTTCTTCTTCTGTAACAGAAATCAATTCCTCAAACGTGGACTGCGACATTTTAGTTGATCAACTGAGCGATACTTTTTCACTCAAGATGCAATTTAGCCAAAGAAATGATGCCAAACTGCCAGGGTGCCTCATGGCGGAAACTCACCTAAAATGCCATATTTGACGGGTGAATTGCATTGATGTGCAACGTTATTCACATCAGGCAGTTCTATTGAGCATCGTGACAGCGCAGTGCATGGGTTGCCACTCCCCTGCTGGTATGTTCTGGTCAAGCCTCGTGGCAGCTCTGGACCCAGCAGCCCATCCAGAGGTTACTGACAACCAGGACGAACAAATGTGGCAATGCAGGACTGAACAGCCAATGCAGAGGTTACTGACAACCAGGATGAATGAACAAATGTGGCAGCTCTGAACTCAACGGCCAATCCAGAGGTTGCTGACCACCAGGACGAACAAAT
>JAAUXU010064168.1_pt1 | contig 19610 bp, 15 predicted proteins | sample 7278151 | NCBI WGS metagenome assembly JAAUXU01 (sample SAMN14350113, study PRJNA611818) | marine sediment metagenome | isolation source: surface marine sediment (1.8m) | place: French Polynesia: Moorea | collected 2018-08 | reverse complement strand
CTCTCAACACACACACGTATACGCGCACGCGCACGCACACACACACACACACACACTCATGAGAGCTGCCTCTTCAAGTGCTGCGCGGACTCCGAGTGCAGAGCTTTGAGCGGCAAAGGAAATGACAATGACGTTTTTGTGTGCGTACCTTGTATGCAAAGTGCTGTGGTCGGTCGGAAGATGCTAATCCCCGTAATTACTGCGCAGTTTTGAACATTTGAGAGCAACTGGTGGAGATGTTGGCCAGGCAGCCTTTGTCAATTGTCATGTTTGTGCGTCGCGGGCCATTTCTTGTGCTGGCAGCCCCATGCGCGGCGCGCGGGCTCCTTCTGACGTCTCGGACGCCGGGGCTGGCGGCGCGCTCACATAACACAAAAGTCAACGCTCGCTGCCAAGGTCAGAAATTCCCTCGGCGAAAAAAGCCAGCGGCGGCAGGCCTACACAACACTACTTGTAGAGGGGGCCCATCTGACAGGAGGAGAGAGCGCGGGCGAGCCAGGAGATTCTGTCAAATCCTGTTGTTGCTGGCTCAGCGCCGCCGCCCCGGCCACCCCGGCCGCCGCTGCCACAGACGTCGCCGCCGACGCAGCCCGTGCTGCTGCTGTTGACGGTGGTGGTGGTGGTGGTGGTGCTGATGGTGGTGGGATGCTGCTGTTGCTGCTGCGGTTAGGTGCACAAAAACAAGGAGAGGGAACGTCCAATTAATACAGCAATTGATGCACTTCTCCGGCAGACACCAAATGTATGTAACTGCCTGAAATATTTCCGCTGTTTACGACCGGAAGAAGGAGAAGAGGTGTCTGTCTGACGAGAAGAAAAGTGCCGCCACAGACGACCTTCCAGAGCTCCTCCTGGAGGACGTCCTGGAGGACCTCCTGGAGGACCTCCATTTCCATTGAGTGAATGCGCGCGGTCCCCACGAATGACAATTACAGGATTACTCGTTGTTTGAAACGCTTCTGGACTGTCAACTCGTGGCCATTCACTGTACTGGAGTTGGAGGAGGCCTTCAACAGGTTTTTGTGAGCTGCTGCTCCTGGCAGATGGAATGCAACTGATACGGAGAAAAAAAGAAGAATCGGGTCCAACTTTGACAATCGACAGCAGCAGCAAATCAACCACTCAGCTGAATCATGTTACAGTCATGCATAGGAATGTATTTCATGGCGCGTCTCTGTACCCGAGAGGTGTTGACGAGCATAAGTACGCATGCATGCATACCTTTCAAGCATTAGCCACAAGTGCAATTCTTGTTCACTTGCCAAGTGAGCTCGGAAAACTTGTCTGGCGCTGAAAAATGTCGGCGCCGCCAATGCCTCCTCCTCCTTCTCCCCCTCCAAGTGGAGGAAATGCCGCCGAAGTCGGACTTCAAGACGTCATCGCTCAAATCTCATGAGCTGAGTGTGGTTTTGGCGGCGTCTTGTTAGGCTTTTTCTCACCCCAGAGAACAACAACAACAACAACAACACTGCGTAGAGTCGAGACTTTGGCTTTTTGCTCCTCTCCTTCTTCTTGGCGAGGCCTTCTCGCTGTGTGATGCCCACCCACACCTAAAGGATGGTGGCCAAGTTCTGTCCGCATGGTGGCAGCACTGATCGTCCTCGGAGGAGCTCCATACTGAAGCCAAGACTCGTCGTTTCCTGTAGAGGTGCAGATATGATTTGAAAGGACTATCCTTGATGTTTTCCCCTCCAAATGTCAGTTTTGGAGTCTGGGATAGCTTGAGGCTACCGTGAAGAATGAGAGAACGAAGAGAGTGGGAGACTCGGTGATTCACTCTGGAGTTCATATGGGTTAAGGATCTCCTGACAAGTCTCTCTCATGTTTGTGGCTGCGTGTGTACCCCTCCCCCCCCTCCCCCCCCGCAACCTTTTTGCGCAACACTTGTGCTTGGTTCGCTCGCATTAGAGGCAAAAAATATTCGCCAATCACGTAAGTGATTGATGACGTGGTGAGGGAGACAGAGAAGACGCCGAAGACATAGGTTTTTCAGCAGCAACATAAAGAATGTTGCTGTACACTGAAGTTGCGCTAAGCTGCTGTGCAGCTGTAATTGAATACAGGGATGGGTGCACCATTATGTTTATCATTCGTCTGGATAAGCGAAAGTACTTGCTTGCGATAAGAACAACCGTGTGGATTTTTCACCATGACGACTGCTCAAAAGCCAGCTACGTGTACAGCCAAGTCGTGTTTTATGATGGAATCTGCTCAGAGGACGATGACACCATTTTATAGGCTGTTGAGGATAAGGAATGCCTTCCTTTCGAGATCCCTTCAATAGGAATTTCATGAAATTTCCTCCTAACAATACTGTGCGATACTAAAAGTTGTTGGCAAAGTGTTCTTCTCGTTCAACCGAGCGAGAAGAGACAAACAGATGTACAAGAGGATTGACGAGGAGGAGGAGAAAGCGGAGAGGTGCCAAGCCAGACCATCCAGCCTCTTGCATATTGACAGATTTTTTGCGTGACGCTGCGTTTCTTTGGAACGAAGAGGAAGGCATCGTCGATTAGAGCAGAGAGAGTAATGTATGTAAGATGTAGACCTGTGGAGTATAGCAGAAAAATGCATGGTGTTACTAAAAATCACACATGTAAAAAAAAAACATGTGTTGATTCAATCGACGTATGGTCTAAGTGACTGCTCTCCCAACCGCAAATCCTCTCCTTCTCCATCCCCCCCCCATCCCAAAAAAGCCATGCTGGAGCTGTGTCTGATGGCAGTCTATCGTATCGCCCTTTTTTTTAACGTCGCAATTGGTTCGTACCTAGTAACAACGACTTACGTAGGCCTGTTTTTCTTTCTCGCAGTCTGCGCGTTCGTTAGGCCTAGGGCTAGGACTAATCTTACACGCATAGGCCTACGCAGCAGCCGCAGCCACAACAACAGCGGGCAAGCTGCCCAAGCTGTCTGAGACGCTCTTGTCTGCTGCTCTGTCTGCATCATGCCACCTTGTACTTCTTACAATCAAGCAATACTACACAGCATATACAACGAGCGTCAACGACAAAACTTAAAGGAAGGTTTCTGCTGTCATCTATGTACTATGACAGAAGATATTTACATATGAGTTTATAGTAGATAGCCCCAGCGAGAATGCCGCAACAATAACTTTCTCCAGGACGGCTTGAATCTGCAATACTACTAGGGATAGTCGAGTATTGTCGTCCATAGGAAGCTCAAGTAGTCGAGTCGAGTAGGAGGTAATATCCGGGTACTCGAGCCAGTCGTCGAGGACGTAAGATCTGTTTTTGCCGCTTTGGACAAGAAGGATCCCCCCGACAAACTCCAGTCCGAGTTTATTGCGCAACACATAAACAATTGCCCTATTCCTGATTGTGACGATGAAAAGTGCTTGAGACAAGCAAAAATGGCTTGGATGTCAGTCGGGTAGAATAAGCAGGCGTTGACAAAATGGCTCCTTCTCATGGTGTGCTTGCAATCTGTTCGACTCGGGGACAGGAGGGAATCGTCCCTGAGTCCCGAAAAAGACTCGCATAGCCCGGGTTTGAGCTCGGGCAAAAGCAGCCCGCCCGATCACCCCTAAATGCTACATGGTATGGGACACACCAGATGAGGACTGCGTACATGGAGAGCAGGACCTGGTGCGCAGCAACGAGACAGTGCCAGCTCTGGGAAATGAGCTCGCATCTCATTAAAAGTCGTCGTCCGAGACATTGATGCCGTGACAATGCAGTCCATTGACATCAGCAGGGAAGGGGACGACGACGGCGGCGACGACGGCGGCGACGGCGCTGCCACAAGCTCTCCGTCAGTGCTGCAAGTGCTGTCGCACAAAGAATGTACGAAGCGAAGCCGGGGACGCAGAGCAGTCAAAAGAACTACTGAAAGCGTGAGCGATCCAGTTACTGATTAAGTGATGCCTGCCTCACTTACCGAGTGCGTTCGCTCAGTCTCTCCCGCTCACAAAATTCATTACTTTTTCTCCAAAACAAGTTTTCAACCTTTTACTCGCTCTCTCGTTCTTTTTTCTAATTGCCGGGTTTGTGTCTAGAGTCCGACTCCTTTTCCTCTTCTCCTCTTTGGGAGATGATGATTTTTCAGCATCCCTCACTCAAACAGAACGGAGAAGAATTAATTAATCATCTCTGGAGTCATCATCGGAGAGGAGCGAAGCTGGAGAGAGAGAGAGAGAGAGAGAGAGCGACCAAAGAATGGGTTAAGAAACGTAGGTACAAAACAGATTGAGCAGGACTTGGAAATGACATTGCTCGCTCACACACGGACTCGTCGAGTCCCACGTTCTCCCCCTTGCTGACTTTGTACTCGGAGGTGACGTCGAAGGTCTGGCCTGGAGGCCTGCCACGGAAGGCATTGCTTCACATACGGTACACTTTGCTAGTAATACAATAACTCTCTCAAGCCAACAGCAGGTGCCTAACACGTAACTTGCGTACAAACGTTGTTGTGCTGCTGCAGTAGCAAAAAGTGAAAAGAAAAAAAAAAGCTGCTGCTGCTGCTGCTGCTGCTGCTGTTGGATGCTCTTTTTTCGTCTGGAATCGAATGAAACGAATGTCAAGCGCTGGCACACCATCAATCAATTGTCTGGTGGAGGGAAGGAGGAGGCTGAAACAGGGTTGCCACGTGCTTCCTCACACTCCCATTGGTGTCACACTTCCTGGGAGTTTGACGGTGTCAGACCGAGATTACACACTGCTGTGCGCATGCATGAATTTGTGAAGCAAAAAAAAAAACCACATCCGAGAGACAGAGATCTGAATCTGGCGATGTCTTACGATGAGTGCAGGAGTTTTGCGTGTCCGACGTAATTGTCTCATGTGTACCGCAAAAGTTGTAACAAGGCTTTAAACAAGATTTGTCTGGAGATGAAGGTTGAAAAATTACCTGCTTAACTATTGTAAGGCCCTCTCGGCCAGGCATGACTGTGGCGTTAGAAGCAGACACGCCTAATTTGCACCATATCCGCCTGCCAATGCTCTCCGGACTGGTGCTGATGGACCTTTATTATTCCTGGGTGGTCTCGTCATGGCTCTTTAAAGTTCGAAGAAAAGTCCGTCCATCCATAGTGAACCTTTGTTTCTCCTCATGTAGATGTAGCTAAGCTGGCGGTTTGAAGAGCGTCCTTCAAGTTCCGCGGAAATGAGTGGAACTGAAATGCAAGAGAGCCTGAGCATCTTTCCCAAGCTTTGCAAATTGATTTCCAAGAAAAGTGTGGGCGGAGAGAGAAACGCCGCATGCGGTATTTCCTGCAGCTTCCTTCCCCAGAAAGAAGTTGCGTCCACCTTCTAATTTTCCACAATGCGCTCGTCCGATGCATTTGTAGGCGGCCGCGCAGGCGGCCGCGCAGGCGGGCAGCGCCGCCGACTTCCCCTGCATCACACACATGGGGACGGACGGACGGACGGACTCTTTTGATCTGAATCTGGCACTTGGGACACTGTTGAAGAAGAACAGTTGGATTCGGGGCCAACCGTAGCAGCCTTAAAACTATCCGATTTCTTCTGGTCATATATTCATTTTCGTCTTCTTTTCTTCCCCCTTCCGTTGGGACAGACAAGAGAACCCCCGGAGAGGGTTGTAGGCGGGATGGTAATGGGTTGAAGGAGCGTTATGGTTCTTCCCGCCTTAAGGCGCGCTCGCACTCACACACTTTTACGGAGCTGTCAGCAGAGCCCGAGGACAGGGGAAAGCATGCGCAGTGCAAACGCTGCGCTAAGTCAAGCCAGTTACTTAGCACGCGTCCCTTTAGTGGCTGCTCCAGCCTGGCTCGGCAGTTGGACACTGGCACTCGTGGACCTAAGCTCTCTTTTTGTTGGGTTTCCACCTCCCTCCCGCTGTTACATGAGGCAGAAAAGGGGTTAAATCCATAGAGCACGCACACAAGCTACTGGGACAAGGCTATGCCCAAAAGTGGAAGACATAAAGAGAAGCTGTGGTTCGTACCCTGCCCTGCCCCAAAGATCATATTTCTGTTGGAATGCCTCTGCTCTGGAGAAGAAAGAAAAAAAAAAGGAAAAAAAAAAAAACCTTTTTTGGGGTTGAATTGACTTAATTCGTTCGCAGGGGTAGTCGAAAATTGAGAATTTATATTGGTTCTCCTTTCTCTTCGGAGTCTGCAAAATGACCGCCGTTTCTGCTCGTACAGTTGTTGCCCTCGTTCCCCTTATTTGAAGGAATGTTAATTGTTACGGTTATTAGAGTGAGGGGAGAAGAGCGGAAAAATACTACAGTAGTGAATGGCGCAGCCGTGATAGGCCAATAACAAGCAGAGCAAACAAGAATGGGCCATCCAGTTAAGGGCAAAATGTGTTTTACTGCCCCAGTCAGTAGTCGGTAGTAGAGAAATCCTGGGGCAATCGAGAGCTTGCAGCTATTAGCTTCGTATTAACGCTCACACTTTATAAAGTGAGCTTAGAGAGAGCGCGCCAGTCAATTGATTCCCCGTGAGTCACGTTGGTGAAGTGATCTGTGCCACCTCGACCAGACAAGAAGCCTCCTGTGCAGTGAGTGGTGCTGGTGCAGCACCCCGATGCTCTGTCTCCTTGTCCGGTGGAGTTTCCTCTCCTGATATGGCCGTAGCAGCTTCCTTGACTGCTCCTCCTCCTCCCCTAAGAGGCTTTTTCTGCATCTCCGTCAAACATATGCAGAAAGCCGGCGAAGAAAGATAAATTAAGCTGCACGGAAAGTGAATCCATCTTCCTGTCTTTGACTCTTGTAAGAGACACCTTTTAAGAGAGCGCTGGAACAAAAAATTGGGCGGCATTTGAAAACAACAATGGGCTGCAGCACATTGAAAGAATCCGTCAAAATGTACCTGAGTGTGTGCGTCTCCCCCTGCTGTTGCCCTTGTCCGCGGTAAACAATGTGTCGCAGCTCTGGGCTTTTCTGAATCTGTTGCCCATGTCGTGCTTGCTTCTGGCTCGTAACGACCGCTGCTTTCTCTGACGTGGTTCGTTAAGAAGGATTTCACGAGAACGAGTGGTTCCTGCTTGGCCGCGCCCCGGACCAATGAGTCCCGGACGGACATTTGAGCACTTGACAGTTGAGCTGTTCTGGGTCCGGCCAGGAATAAGTCGGAAATAAGTCTTTGAGGCTCAAATACGGTCGGTAACTTGAGTGGAAAATAAGGCTACGTATTTCATGCTCGGAGCTGCTCCACCCAAGTCTTGATGGCTCACTGATTGATTGCAGACTGATTACCAACAAAAAGTGAAATTGCCACCAACTGTGAGACTGGCGAGCCTCCTGCACTGGTTTTTTGTGACCAAGTTCGGGGCAATTTTTGCGGTTTTTTGTGGCACCAACACACGGGCAATGAGGCACCACCAACCGTCCTGGCAACAGACACGGTTACAAAGTGTGTCTCGGATATTTTTTTTGCCGGCAACAGGTAGTTAAAGGTGGAGAAGTGGGCTTCATTCCACTTTCTCTGCACGCTGCCGCCGTCACAGACCTTGCCCGAGTCTGTCAAGGTAAAAGCCGTCCTCGTGTGCGCGCTCGGGAGACACTTCCAGGACCTCTGGCATGGCCAGCAAGTGCCTGAGCACCGAGCCACCGAAATGGGCACCTCACCAAGGCTTCAATTCATCTACGGAGGGACGCTCAAATAGAGAGGCGCAATCATACCGGGCTCAATTGTCTGAGCTACAAAGAGCCGGGGTTCTCAATCGCCCCGGGCGCCCAGAGCTGGAATGAATAGGTAGAGCAAGCTGGGACGAGTGCACACATATGGGACAATCGCTCTCTGTACTCTGCAATTATGAGCCAGTTAAAGGCCGGTGTGAAGAAGTGCCGACCCAAGCTCAACAGCGTCTACGCATTCCTCAGGAGGCGCGTCCAATATGCGGATTTCTTCGTCAACAACACACTTGTTGGCTCGCCCGCCTACAAATGGATTTATGAGCCCAGTTTTATCCCCGTTTTGTTTTGTACATCAGTTACTCCATCGGCAGGAAAATAACGACATGCTTGGACTCTGACTTTTGGAGCTTTGACTGCAATACAAATGTCGTCGTCGTCGTCGGTTCCCATGGTCAGGGCGCAGAGAAGACAAAGATCATCGGACATTTCTATCTGATTCGCCTTCAACAACAGAAAAACAAAACAAACTAGCGACGAAACTTGAAAGAGAAAGATGTCTTTCTTCACTACAAAGTGGACGCGCTCGCTCCACCAGCAGTAATTGATTCGCTCCACTAAGCAGCGTGGAATCCTTTTTTTTCTCTCTCCCAGACCCCTATGGAAGGGAAGATCGGCTGCTTTTGGCGGATTCGCAGCGTAATTTGCTCCGTTTTTATTATGCAGCTTTTGCAATCGCACTTGGTAGACCGTTTATGACTTTCCTGAAAAAATTGCCTCGGACGATGATGGACACTTGAACGAGCGGGAAGCACGAGAACTTGGACCGCGTTCCTTTTTTTTTTTGGCAGTTTCCTGACCACTGTGCCAAACGAGACCGAATTCATGTTCTGCTTTCTTTAGTCATGAGTTTCTACCACTGGTTTGGCGGGAGGGCAAGAGCTGTGCACACATGACAGGAGCCACGACCGTAGCAGCTACGTGGAGGCCTCCTTTTCGCCGATGCATTATGGGGGCCTCACAAAATTCATGCTGCTCCAAAAAATATGGGCTTTTTCTTCGAGGTTTCAACCCAGGGAAGTGGGGCACCCCGAGGTTCCCGTCGGGGATGAGAAGTGTAACGGGTTTTGACCCTCGTCTACCGGGCTCCGTCCATTCGCCATAGAAAGAGGAATCTTGACCCCATATAACAATTCCCCGAGAAGAATTTATCAGAACGCTACATGCCAAGTTTGGTGGCAATCGGTCCACCTGCCCCGGATGACATACGGACGTACAAAACCAACGGCCTTTATGCCTATATAAAGAGCTCTCTGTACAATTTGGATTGGCTCTCGAGTGACTTTATTCCCAGTCCCAATAACTGTTGTGGCGCTTCATTTTCCAGGTGAGAGAGAGCTGACTTTTTCATCACATCAAAACGACATCGTGTAGCCACTCGAATGCTCAAGATTCCAATCCCAATGGGTTCTTTCACAGGACCCTGTCTGTACCGGTCATTTTGAGAGGTCGGTCGGGGCCTCAGGACAGAACCATTTCTCATCCGGCCACAAAACTTTCTGTGCTCCCCATCGTTAGGTTGAGACACAAGGGTGGAAAATCTGTGTCAGTCGACGGATGGAATCTGGAGCTTCTGGAAGACACAGTTTAGCCGTCCATCTCAAGAACAGCTGAGCGTGAACGGAGAGTTAGTGTGTGTTTTCGGCAGGCTCGGAGGGACTTGGATGACAGCTCCGAGTCCATTTGTCGGCATGGACCAGAATGAATGTATGTCTGCCGGAGTTGGCTACAATTATGCTTTCGCAAATGTAAGTGGACGAGCCTAGCAATCCAAACAATGCAGCTTCTTTTGAAGGCAGTGTACGTCCGAGCTACATCCTGAGTGGAAACGTGTGTCCCACAAATCAATAGCAATAGCACTCACTCGACGAAACGAAGCACTTTTTTTCTTGCTGGGAAACATGCGTCTCACTTATTGCATTGTACCTCGTTGCGTCTTAGCAATTAGTCACATTAAACTATTCGATTTAAGCAGTCAGTCAGTCATGCTTGGGTCCAGAAGTGAGTAATTCACAAGTCTCCGCAGTAGCATGTGATTACTGCAGAGTTACCGGTACTTGACAGAGCAGACCTTGGTTCTCCGAACACTGCTTGCGGCTGAAGCAACACGTCTTATCCTCTTGTCTAACGCGTCCAACTATCTTATCTCTCTGTATGTTTTGAAGCAAAAGCTACCCCATGTTTTGAGTTCGCAGTTGCTCTTCTTGATTTTGCTCTCTGCGCGCGTGCCATCAAGCTTTCGTTTGCCCCTTTTCTTCTTTGCTGAATGCGTCTAAAAATCTATTGTGTAGAGTGACAGCCCTCACGCGCACCCAAAAAAGAGAGGGAGTTTCACACCCCACCCAAAAGTGCACAGTCAGCTGAGTAAAGAAGTGAGTGGCAGACGGCCAGTGACCCATTTTTAGGCTCGCCGGATTATTTTGTTTCAACTATTCAGATTTTCAAGCCTCAGGGGGAGAAACGCAAATAATATGCCATTATGACAATGAGACTTTGTTGCTCAGTCCTTTATTAGATGAGGAGAGAGATCCCTGGCATATGTCGCTGTACTAATTCCAATGGAGAAGTGTGCAGACCAGCCGTGACAGCCTCGGGCGGGCGTCGCAAATTAATCCATCAAAATCCTATGAAAAAAATCCCATATTCGTCGTCTTTTTATTCTTAATGCTGCCCTGGGACCCCGTCCGTATATGGATTCCACTGCCCTCAAAAGGTGCACAGGGTAGGTACGGACGTACATAAATGGAATCGGGCAGCCTGGACGTGTTCATTGTCGCAACTTGTGTGTCGATCATGGCAAGACATGCACCAATGCACACCCGATCTGCTCTTCTTCTCTCCACTAGACAGGAGAGCAAGCGAGCGAGGAGGAAGATGAAAGAACACCAACACCCCAGCAGGGCGGACTCCAGCAGTTGCGTGTGTCTGGTCGAGTCCCTTCGAGCCCGTTCGCTCTCCACTCGCTCGCTCAGACAGACAAGCCTATTCAAATCAGACCCTTCTTTTCCGCGCTGCATAAGTAATTCTTCCTTCCACGGGCTGCAAGCTAAGCCTGGCTGTTGCACACATGTCCATGGCGAACTGATCCATGTAGCATTTCGCCATCGACGTTCTCACGAAGTTCAATTCGTGCTCAACCAATAGCTCGTAAAGAATCACTTGTTTGTGATCTGATAAAAGTGCATCCATCCTCTTCTTGGAGCTGATACAACTTTTTACCCCTGTGATAGCTATCAGTGATTCCTCCACCCACTAAAAAATGCGGCAGCTGCATGTCTCTCTTTTTTTTTCTCCACTGCCTTTGAATGGGAGACCCTTGGTAGCCTCGGTCCCTACTAAAATGCAATAGCAGCCTGCCCATTTTGCTGATTACGGGGTTTCTCAGTACCCAATCTCCTTCCCTCTCTCTCACTCGCCCGCTCTGGCCCTCTTTTCTGGGGATGTAGGACTCACTTTTGAGCTGCTGGGAACGGTGCAGGATTCACAAAATCGTGTGAAACCACATGCGCCCTCTGCGTACAAGCTCAATACACTTTCATGAGGTGCAATTGTCATATGTGACTTTTCTCACGCCAGTGTGATTTACCTCGACTGACTTCAGTCATGACGATGCGTCCAATCGAGAGGTCAAGTACTGGCAGTAGGTCCGGTTGAGGTCAAGAGTGCACCTGAGGAAGACCTTTCTCTTCTCTGTCAGCTCCGTTATGACCAAATCAGTGTCAGAGCAGATGAGACAAAGGTATGGGCTACGCCCCGAGTGTATTTTCACTCACTTCCACTTGACATTGGGTCAAGTAACATTAAAAGACGAACTAATTTCGTTTTTCTCCTAATCCTATAGACACTTAGGACCTCAAGTGTGCTTCACATAACGAGATAAAAAGTACCGGTGCGTACGTGCGTGCCAAAAAGCTAAGGCTATATATATATATATAAAGTACATCTGGCAACTTACTTGTAGTACGTGCTCACATGACGACATATGCTGTCAAGACGTTCGCACTACAGTAACGTTTGGACTCATCCATAAGGTGGTTCAACGCTTACAGTGGCTCTCGAGATACCTCGACCAATCGATATAATGTCTCTCAAATTAGACGCGTAATGTGTGCACGCACACGTGGTTGCTGACCTCCAGGAGCTAACGGACACAGTTGTACTGGACGGACATGATTGTTGGAAGCGTGAACAGTGGCAAACAGATTCGAGACAAAGCACAACAACCTGCGTGCATTCGACAGGAACAAGTTGAGTTCATTCGAAATAAATAATCTGGTAAGAGCGAACTTGTCAGTTGTATTTTTTGCTCTCACAGGGTTATGGGGGGGAAGTTTGGTTCCGATATACTTACCTGTACTACAGCTATGTACATGGTATGTAAATAGCAACATGCGCAGTTTCTGGATACACAAGTTGTACTAAGGTATTACGGTGCCAATCTGTTAGATTTGGCTGTAGTTGCCTATTCGGGAGACAAAGAAGGCTGCTGAACGAGAACGTGAGTTTGTAGTACGATAATATAATCAAAAAATTATTGAAGAAAGTCAGGCAAAAAGAGGTGGACAAGTACGAGGTGATCAGGGACATGGCGATGTGTCAGTCCGACGACAACTGGAAAGCAGTGAAGTATGTATACTCTCTGACTTTATCTGGTGCCTACGCATGTGAAGGCGTCATATGCGTCTCTTCTCCCAGACCAATGGACCGGACCGATTTGGATGAAAGTTGGCATAGTGGTTGGGTTGAAGCCCCTAGGGACCAACCAGAGGCGGTTGGATGGGTGGGGGTACCGACCGCAGGACAAGAAGCAGCCCATTTTATTTTATTTTACTTAAATCAACTGCTCCTTACGCCCTTCGGTGACCACCGGCAATGGAGTCCACATGGAGGGCGGAACGGGGGCCAATGCGGGCGAAAGGCCCACAGTAGACGAGGCCCTCTGCAGGAGACTGGGTTTATCTTGTTAGTTGGTGCACACGACGTCCCATAGTACGGACATGCACAGTTCGTCAATGTGCTTGCCCCAGGAGAAGAGAATTCGTCACTCAGCTGCAAGTGCAGCAGCCTCCATGATCTTGGCTGAGTGGGTGGACTGTGGAGGTGGAGGAGATTTAGCGTGGATAGAGCAACTGGGCCTTCAGCATGGAGGTGTTTTTCCTGTGCGCACCACACTTCCCATCCTTTCTCCACTCCACCTCACTGTGCCTCAATCGGCATGTCACAAATCAAGTCAGATAGAGTCAAGTGAAGCAAGATGAAGACGGATGAACCATCCGCATAGCTTGCGACACATCTGCGACCTGGAAAACAGGCAAACCTCTGCGGAATAGAGCGGACGACTCAAGTTTTGTCCTTCATGTGTAGCACCAATGGAGGCTCCGGCCACTCACGCACGCACGCACGCACGCACACGCATTCCCATGCACACTCAGAGTTGCTACGGCTTAAAGCTTTGAGTCAATATGTGTGCGCAATGTTTGAGTATCCGCGCACCCTGATCGAATTGTTCAGTACGTAAAAAACGAACCACGCAGTGCCCTAATCCACTGCAACAAAGGTTGTTTGCAGAGATCTTGAAAATACTTCAATTTATGAGACGCGCTGACAATAACGCGCCAGATACGTCCGTGCCGCTGGGCGCTGCCATCCCCCCCCCCCCGGCTGTGGACCTCACGAGGTCGTGCGAGGCCAAAGAAGAAGTTGTTCTTGTCCACCAACAACAACTTGGTCTCAGGTGAGCAGCAGTCGTGACCACAGCAGGAATTGTTGTACCTGAGATTCACGCGCGTGCGCCTTAAAAAAATATCAATACCCAATTTTCCGGCCGACTTCACTCTTACCCCGATTTTCAGCGTTACCCCCGCTTCCATCCCCAGACATGGGGGACGCAATCCCCTTCTCTCGTCCTCCCTCCATCCATCCCTCTGAAAAGGCAGCAGACATTTGACGAGACTTGTTGCCTTTGTATGGGAATTCGCTCGTAAAAACTGCAGCTGCACCCAGGGAAAAGTGAAAAAATATATCCGCTGCTCTTGTGTGCTTCCTCTCCCTTCTCAATGCGCCATTATTGCATTGACCCGATTTGGCTGGAGCGACAAAAAGACCCATTGGGTATTGTCTGTGCGTGGCAACGCTGATCCCCCCCCTCCCTTCGACCCCAATGGCAGAACTGATTGGAGAGATATGGGTGCGTATATCTCACCTCTACTACACATGTGCGTCGTTTGTGTACGCGTGTGAACGCGTCTTGTACAGTACTAATAAACGCACCTTTTTTTTCCTGCAGAGAAAAAAAGGACAGCGCTACCAGTGGAAGCCAAGTACGTACGGACAGAGAGGACTCGCGTGTTCTCTCTGACCTCGACACCTTTGAGGAAGAAGAACGTTCTGATCCAGAGAGAAAGCTGATTGAGTTAGAAAGCGATCGGTAAAGACGAAGCTGGGTGATTTTGCCATCAAAATTGCATGAGATAATCTCATTGGTGTGAGGGATCGATTGGTTTCTCCTTGTGCGCGCGCAATGAGCAGCGCAGCGTGAGGAGGTCCGTGCTGGTGCGTCTGGACCGGCAGTCGTCAGCCCTGATCCTACTGAACTCCTGCCTCATGGAAGGAGATGACTCAGACGTAGCACGCAAGTGTCTATAAGTCAACCTTGAAGCACTTTAAGATTTCATTGCATAGATATTGATGGTCCATTAACATCATCTGTAGCTCACCCAGCCGTTGCTGTCGACAGGGCGGTTCATCAAAGATAGAATGCGAAACGTTTTTTTATGCCCTCTGGCAATTGTTATCTTAACGTTATTATAAGTCTTTGTGATGTTTGGATAAGTAAGATGAGGAATATGCAAATGGGTGACATGTGAGGGTTGGAGGAGAGGGAGGGAGCCCCGGGGCACACGCGGACGCAGGCAGTCTTGATCCTGTCGTGTGGACGGATGAGCACTGTGCACGCCATGATGACACGCATGGCGCGTACTCCCGTCACCTCCGTGCACGTGAGCACGTACGTGCACGAACCCTCGGTGCGTGCGACCGAGCGCGTAGCACACACAGGTAAGGGGGAAAAAGTGCAACGTGTCACAGATGAGGTGTGGATAGGTACAGTCCGTGGGTGCGTATGTAGTCGGACTGGACGTCCGTGTTTGTGCGGGTCGCGCAGTTGCAGGCCGCCCTCTCCTTCGTTCCCTTTTTAGGACGTCCTGCAAGTACGCACCATAACACGTACGTCGATAAGAATAAGTGCGAGCGTGCGTGCGTGTGTGACACTCTGAGGTGCACCGAGTGAATCAGCACCAGCTGTCCGCTTTGGCACTGTCATGGCAGACTTGAACAACCCGGTCAAGATCAATGTGGTGGACATTGTCCAACATCATGGGGGGCAATGTCATCTTTCTCAAAGAACTCCGCACTCTCCGTCCACCCCGACTGCTGGACGCCCGGTGGAGAAGAGTGCGCGCTCTTTGCTGGGTCACCCCGTACAGACAGCCCAGTAATAGTGCGTGGACGAATACGCAGACCTAAAAGTAGAAGAGGAGGAGGCAGAAAAAACACAAGAGTACGTAGAAAGCAGTCAGTACGTGCAAGGAACACAACTTCAACAATCGCCGTACATGTCAAACACCTGCATTTGGCAATTTCTACTTCTTCTCTTCAGCACTTCCCAAAATAAATAATGGAGGCGAGGAAGAGAGCGATTGGAGGCAAACACCACCAAGTGCGTGATTGCCTCGTGCAGTACACAAACAGGGCCATAAAGCTGAGGGTGGGTGGCGATTGTGTGAGGCAGCAAAAACGCTGCAGCGGCGGGCGCCACCGTCTTTGGCCGCTCACACGACCGTTGCTGCTTGTACATTTTTTCTTTCTTTTTTTTTATGAAGGCGAGTGCACTGGCGAGCTGTAGCTTTGTGACCCCCTTTATAACTGACAGCCTCAATTTGTCACTCGTCTCGATCACCGGGAAAAACCCGGGGCCAGAAGGGTTTTTCCGCCATTTATTAATCTTCAATTAGTCATCTGTAACTCGCTGTACAATCAGCAATATGCAGTTTGTGCCCTCAACGTTAAGGACGTGTGTGACGCGCGCGCGCGCTCGCGCACGTCTGCACTGAAGGGCACGCGCGCGCGCACGCGGACGACTATAGAGATATATGTGCCTTCGGTCGAGGCAGAGAGACTTTGGGCCAAATGTCCGCGCTGTCCCCGTCGGACCGGAGTGAAAGAAAAAAGTCCGCCGGATTTCGCTTCTTTCGTACCGAAATTCCGATTTAGGCCATTGATTATATGCATTTTTGTCGCGCTTCTGCGACCTTTTGCATCTGCAACAGCGTCGAGGACGACCGAGACGCCCAAAATGCTCTCTTTCGGCGTCTTTGAACTAATTGATCCTGAGATTTCTGAGGAAAAAAAAAAGAGAGGAGCAGAAGACGCGGCGGGAAAACAAAGGAGAGAGGCCAGGGAGGCCAGGGAGGCCATGGCCATGGCCGGCGTGCAGGCTGCGGACCGACCCACGGCCGACAGCAGCAGGCAGCCCAGCGGCCAACGGGCCAACGGGCCAACGGGCCAACCGGCAGCCACTCGGAGGGGCGCGAGTAAATGAACCATTACACGTTTTGACCCAAAATTGGGAATTTTTAAAGTGAAGGAATAACGGAAGCCCTTGAAAATTTATGGTTCCTCCGGTCGCGGCTTGGCTGGCCCAGGGAAGAGGGGAAATTCTGGCATCCCCCCGAAGAATGTACACGCACGGGGGTCGGGGTCGGGGTCTCTTGTCCCCAAATCTGCTCCTCCACGTTATTAACAGTTGTATTACCTTGATGATGACAGACGGTTTTTCTGGAGAAAAGTTGGGTAGACTTGTTCACTGGCTCTTTAAGTCGATCGCTTGAAAAATTATTCTTCTCTCCTCCCCTTTTTACTCCTTCTCCTTCCCCAGTTTTACGACTTCCCCTCTATAATTTTGGCGCCCGCGCTCATTTTTCGCCGGAAAAGTTGAGGGGAGAAGGGAATTTTTTTTCCTTCTTTCACGCGAAAAAATCACTGAGGCCAGGAGAGAAATGAATGCTGCTTGACGCCAGCTTCTCGGCCTGCCCGCCCAGACCCCCGGCCGACTCGGCCGGGTGGGGGAAATAACAGGATGCCAACCCTGATTCGACATAAACCGTCGAATCCCCCCCCTCACTTAGCGCCAGCAGAGTGCGAAAATAGAGTTGCAATTCATAAACGTTGGCTCCAAATTGGCGGCAGAGCCAAATTTGGCATGAGTCTCACGAGAAATGTGTTGACCGCGGAAGACAACGAGGCCAGTGATTTGGCCTCCACGTCCCTTCCCCTCCCTCCCTGCCAGACATTTGCAAATGCATTCAATAATGCCAGTGAAATGGCACGGCTTAATTAATTAATGGGAGCAGAGGTCTGTTTTCTCCGCCTTAAATCACTGGGAAAGCTTTTGCATGGCGGAAAATGCATTGAGGCCAAACGAATCCATTTTCAGTTGCCTCCTCAAGGAGGAGCTGCAGGAGGAGGAATTGCCCCCATTAACCTGTCTAAAAAAGGGGGGGGGGGTGAACAGCACAGTATAACAAGAGGTCAAGGATGGTGCAATGGCCGTCCGAGCTTGAAGCTCTTTCCAAGCTTGAAGCAAAGAGAGAGGTCGGGGAGGATGAAGATGCCACCACATCCGGTTCTTGGGAAGAATCCATTTGTCCAAGTGTCCGAAATGGTTTTATGGCCTTCGAGGTCGGATTTTATCTGGGAAACAAGGCGAATCTTTGTCGTCTCGTCCTCCAACAAGGGAGGGGACGAAGTTTCTGGTTAAGGGGGAACTAATAAGTCGAGGACCCCCAATCAACATCTTTTACGATTTCTTGACAAATGCTCACTGTGGAGGACACAGAGAGAGACTGAGAGGAAGTCTGCATGTGTCGATATTTTGCATTTTCGCGTCCTCGAGAGCTTGGTCGATTTTTCACTTTTGGCGGAACAAACAAACAAATCTTTTGAGCGCAGTCTCAAGCGTCTTGTCCGTCATCGGCGTTCGCCGGGTGGAAAGAAACAACCGACTGACAACACCCGGAAATCGTCTTCGGGGTCAAAGGATGCGCACAATTATCAGTGCAGCTTTCCAAAGACAGTGCCAAGCAGCAGCGCAGTAAGGACGTCGGTGTTTGTTTGAGCATGACAGGAGAGGAGCGACGAGTCCTTGATGGCGTCGTCGTTGTCGCACATGCACGCGTGCGTGCGTGCGTGCGCCTGCCTGCTGCTGTGTTGCACGCAGACACACCAGCCAAACAAACGACCAAAGAGAGAGAATGATGTAATGGTATGTAATAATTTTTTGCTCTTACTTCGTCCACATGTCCATTCGTGGCTCTCTGGTGGAGTACGGAATGCGCTGCTCTGGAAGAAGTGTCATTAATAACATTCCTAGAATCTCTCTTGCTCTACGGAAAAGCAGACAAAAGCGGAGAGAACTGACAAATGACATTCGCGTGACTTTTGTGTGTGTGTGTGTGTGCGTGCGTGCGTGCTTGCGTAGGAGAGAGAGAGAGAGAGAAGTACAGTAAGAAACCGTCACAATGATCCTGACGACAGACGAAAAATTAAGCTGCAGCTCCCTTGGATTTGCATTGCTGCTGTCTGGACCTTGTCGACCTCTGTCTCTCTCCCCCTTTCTTGCTCTGGCTCTCTTAGTGACACGCACGCGCGCACACGCACACACACACACATTTAAAGGATTTTTTGTTCTTATCTCTTGCTATCAGTCAGGCGATTCCTTTTCACTCATTTTCCTCTAGATTCACGTTTGCACTCTGGACGTCACCGTGACCACGAGTTGGGACGATGATGACGAGACTCACGCGGGAGACACCGACTCGGAGCTGCACATCCTGTCCGTGTGGTCGTCGTCGTCGTCGTCCTCCGACAAGCGCGCTGACACCAGCAACCATTAGCGCAACTCTCACTGATAACTGGTTTTAAAAGCCCGTGGGAGAAGAGCTGCCACACGCGTGTTTGTTTGTCAGGGACGGAGAATTAATGATTTTTTTCCTCGACTGCCGAACATTTTCGCGCAGAAAAGTTCTCAGGAAGAGAACAGAACAACCTTGTCTGTTTCTCTCCCAAGATCGATCGCCGGCCAAAGCCTTGGCGCTCTCTCTGTTGCAGAAGATGTCCCCGAAGTCGTCGTTCATGTTCACGGTGTTGCCATTGGTGTGCTCTCGAGCCTGAGCCACGTTGGAGAACAGGACCCAAAACGCCAGCCACCACCAAAGTGTCCCCCACGCTGACTGGGGACATGCCAGCGGTGGCAATGAGGTGACTAATGGTCATCTCGGTGACGCCGAGCAGTTGTAGATATTGTAAACTTGTAAATAAAACCGTTAATTTCCCCCTTCCCCCCCTCCCCCTCCATTAACTCCTTAGTCTTGTCTAATGGCTCATTTTGCACTAGAGCAGTCAGCAGTAATAGTTTTAGGCGCCTCCGTGGATTCTTTCCCACAGGCTAATTTCTCCCAATGAATATGAGCGTCCTGGGACACAAGCGAAGAAAATCAAGAGACTGTGGGAAAAAGCAAAACTTTGTCGAGATTCCCTTTTTTTTTGGCCAAGGAAGTTTTCATTGGCGTGACGTTATTAATGATGGTGTCCCCGACGGATGGAGTCATCTTCTAACCTCACCAACAGCAGGAAGTAGCACATCAGCGTGAGACGAGCATTCGGCGGCCCAGTTGTGCACGCGCGCGCACACAACAGTGATTCAGATACTCAGTGCTCTCTCAATCATTGGTGGCACGAAAACGGTCGTGTCCCATCTTGGGTTAAGCCAAAATTGTCCCCTTTCTCCTCTCTCTCTCTCTCCCCCCCCCCCCTGGGCGACGCCCCGCCGTCGGCGGCCCCCCCCGCCGCCGCCGGGGCCGCGGCCGCGGGGGCCCGGCGGTCAGGGGGGGGGGGGGGGGGGGGTGTTGGGGAGGGCGCCGCGTCGGGGG
>JAAUXU010116651.1_pt1 | contig 19613 bp, 22 predicted proteins | sample 7278151 | NCBI WGS metagenome assembly JAAUXU01 (sample SAMN14350113, study PRJNA611818) | marine sediment metagenome | isolation source: surface marine sediment (1.8m) | place: French Polynesia: Moorea | collected 2018-08 | reverse complement strand
GGTCAATATCACTACTATCTATCTACAGTGAGTGAATTACTTCCTTGTTTGCATGTGAACAACTTCTCCTGCTAATGCGTCTGAAAGACAGGTCTTAGGTAAATACAGAGTACTTGTTGACCAAGGACCTGCATAAATAAAGAGTCTTGTCCACTCCAATTCTGCCACCGTACTGCGAGTCAACTGGCCACTTGATCAAAACGTCGCCTACAAAAATGATTCCATACATTATGATACCGTTAGTACTTAATGAGGTTGCCAAGAGAAATCCAAATATTTGTCAGGATTCAAAAAAGTTTCCTTTTAATGGATCAGAACGACCCATTTAGTGAATAAAAATTTAATTTTAGGAGACTATGACCATGGTTGCAGAAGCAACATTTCAGAGGGTGTAGCAAGTTTTTCGTGCAAGAAGCAAAAATCCTCACTGCCACAGTCATCTGCAGGTCAGTAATCCAAAGTTAGGCCAAATGGGCTCCCACTAAGAATAACATCCATCTTGGTATGGGTGTGTTTTGTATTATTCTTTTGATCAGGTCGTCAGCTGACTCTTGGACAGGATTGTGTTCCGTGCACAGCGCTCCATTAGCGACCAACCACATTCCTATGACAACGATATACAGAAGTAACCGAACAAACTGTTACCAGTAAGAGTTGCTCAAAATGCCGTGGAGTCGTCTCGGGATGAGGCTGCCAGGAAGGACCACTGTGATCCGAGGATGACATCTATTTAAGCCTACCAACGGTCATCATCAAAGCCGATGTCGGCGTTCAAGTTTGAGGAATTTCTGCTTGAAGGAGCAACTTGAACGAAAAGTCGCCCAAAAGGTGATGGTCGGGAAACTAACAAGTCTGGATTGGAAAGCACTGGACGTTGGTGAACACGAAGTGGTGACCGTGACCTCACTTGTGTATAACGTGGGTTTAGGCAATCGATTGACACCGTTCGCTTTTAACAGTGATCGCAACCATGGACTCTTGGGAAGACACCGAGGCCGACGACGGGGAAGAACTGCGTGACTTTTCGTACGGCGGCAAAGATGCCCTCGTCTTCCTCTTGGACGCATCCCCGCAGATGCACGTCGAACAGGGGGACGAGAAGGAGATTCCTTTCCGCATGGCACTGCAAGGGATCGTGGCGGCGGTCAGGAACGGAGTATTTCGCTCTCCCAACGACCTCGTCGGCGTCTTGCTGTTCGGCACCCAGAAAAAGGTTGACGTGCGCGACTTCGACCACCTGTCGCTCTTGTTGCCGCTTGCGACCCCTGAGGCCGAATCGGTGTTGGCCCTGGAAAAACTGGCCAACTCTGACCAGGAGTTCGTCGATCGCTTCGGTGGCGCGTCCGACGACTTCAGTCTCCACGAGGCGCTGTGGCAGTGTCAGTCACTCTTTGCCAATGTTACAGGCAAGGTGGGGAAGAAGGCGGTCCACGTGCTCACTTGCGTGAGTGACCCGCACCTCGGTGACGATCAGAAGAGACGACAGGCGAACCAGAAGGCCAGTGATCTACACGACACCGGAGTCTACCTCGACGTCCTGCCCGTCGCGCCGGGTGGGAACTTCAGGATGGATAAATTTTACGGCGACCTCATCCAGCTGGCGGATGACGCGCACTACGAGGCGGCCGACCCAGCGGAAAAGCTCGGGGACTTGCTTAAGTTGGTTAGAAAGCGAGTGCTCAAGAAGAGAAGCGTCGGAAAACTTCATCTCGACCTGGGTGGCGACGTGCGCATCTCCGTGGCCGCTTACAACTTTGTGCAGAAGGCTTACAAGCCGACCAAGGTAAAGCTGGCAAAGGACTCCAACGACGAAGTCAAGGTACAAAGGAGTTTTATCAACCATACGACTGGGGCTCCCCTGTTGCCTTCAGAGATCAATAAGTTTCAAGAGTACGGCGGCAAGAGGATCAAGTTCACCATCGACGAAGTGAAAAGTCTCACCATGATGGATGGCGTGCTGGGTTTGAAGCTCTGCGGCTTCAAGCCGTTCTCCTCGATGCGCTGGGGGGACTTTGTCCGTTCGGGCAACTTCCTCTATCCGGAAGAGACGCTCATCAAGGGCTCCAGAACCCTCTTTGCCGCCCTACTCATCAAGTGCCTGGAGAAGAAGGTGTACGCGATCTGCTCGTATAAGGCGCGAGATTCTTCGGGTCCCAGCCTAGTAGCCCTGGTGCCACAGGCAGAAGAGAAAAAGGACGGTCGTCAACTGAGACCGGGTGGTTTCCACCTGGTGTTCCTGCCCTTCGCGGACGACTTGAGAAACGTACCTCAGGTCTCGCTTGTCGAGCCGGAGCCGGAGCAGGTGGACGCGGCGAAGAAAATGATCAAGCGCCTTCGTCTGAGGGACTACTATCCCGAAGCCTTCGAAAATCCAGACCTGCAGTCTCACTACTCGCTCATCGAGGGCTTAGCGCTTCAGAGGGACGAAGTGGAAGTCCCCGAAGATACGACTGTGCCAGACCCAGAAATGCAAAAAAGTAAACTAAAGGGGGCCGACGTGGCCTTCCTGGAGGCCGTCTATCCCGACGGATACGACCCAGACAGAGATTCTTCCAAGAGAAAGCCGGCGGCGCCTAAACAGGAGCCGGCGGCAAAAAAACCCAAGAGGACGAGGAAGCCGGTAGACGTTGATACACTGGACGTGGGGTCTTTCGTGGCGTCCAAGACTGTGGAGAAACTGAAGGTTGCGGAGCTTAAAGAGTATTTGATATCTGTCGGAATTGTCCCGACCGGGATGAGGAAGCCCGCGTTGGTCGACAAAGTCTATGAGTACTTCGCCAAGTGAGGAAGCAACTACAAGTGTCTTATCTATGATTGTTTTTGCACTGTCCTTTAACTTCTGTAAACGTTTGTGTGTGACGGATATAAATTCAAGTGAGTTCTGCTCGACCGCACTGATTTAAACGTCTAAGAGTCGTGATAGGTGGACTACGCGCATGCCAACTAACCTCGCCCAGCATCATGGGACGTTTGATCCCCCTATCCTTGGACTAAAGGAAACAACGTGGATAATGGAGTCTCGCCAGCATGGTCGTTTATTGTCTCCTCATTTCTTTCCGCTCTTCTTAATCCCCCCTCCAACCATCGGCCCCTTCTTGGATGCCTTGGCGGCCGCCTCCTTCATGGCCTTCTCTTCTTCCCTCTTCTTCTGCTTGAACTTGAGGTCATCCTCGTCCATCTCCTGAGTTTGCTTTTTGGGTGCCTTCAGAGGCTTCTTTTTGCCACCTTCGCGACCACTCATGTCAACTTGGAGCCTTCGGGGGGGGGGGGAAGAATCGTGCACGGAGGCGAGGTGTGTGCGGTGGCGCCGTTATCGTTGTTTCTCGTGTTGATTTGTTTTGATCTTGCAGCTGTTGTAGTAGTAGCTGGTGGTGGGCAGGTGAGCCGGGCAGTCGAAGATGATGGTCCGGATCGCGTTCTGTGACCAGAAGATTTCGACCAGGCCAATTGCAGCTGCCGGTGCGGCCCGCGTCAGGCAGCAGCCAGACTCTCCATGATCAAGGAGTCAACATCAGCAACCAAAACATTTGCTCGCTCACCAACCATCACTTACTTCTCTTCTCGTCTCACCTCGCTTGGCTTGGCCTCGCCTCGCACCGCCTCGCACCGCACCCCACCCCACCGCTCGCAGATGCGTCAAGAATCTCCACTTTGGCGACCATGACTCACGCGTACCTGCCGGGGACGGCGTCTCTGCTGGAGGAGCTGGACAAAAGACTCGTGGTGGTGCTGCGCGACGGACGTACCATCATCGGCTACCTCAGATCGGTCGATCACTTTGCCAACTTGGTGCTCCACCGATGTATAGAGAGGATTCACGTCGGCAAGGACTTCGGAGACATCCCTCGAGGAGTCTTTCTCGTCAGAGGAGAGAACGTGGTGAGTGACACATGACGGGAGCTGGGCCAAGGGCCAAGTTTTCACTTCATCTTCACTGCATTTTCGTCCCTTCTGGATAGGTTCTGCTGGGTGAAATCGACGAAGAAAAGGAGAAAGAGAGTGGTCTGCGAGAAGTCAGTCTGGAAGAGATCCTGGAGGCGCAGGCGAAGCAGCAGGCGGAAAAAGAAGAGCAGGAACGCATCAGGGCAAAGATATTCAAAGAGAGGGGACTCTCCTACACCGCTGAAGTTGCCTGTGATGACAATTATTGAGGGGCTTTCTCCGGAGAAAGAGGAATAACTTTTATCGCCAAGGACAAAGCTGTACGTACTATAGCAAGATCACGGATGCAAGCTGCCATAAGGGGGACGATAACATAATTAACTGCCTTTATTGGGAGGACTTTTAAGTAGCTTGGCCTGATTCCAATGCTTATGGTATACACATTAACACCTGAAATGGATGCGGGAAGGAAGACTGATTGCAGGGATGAATTATTACAGTGAGAGCTAAAAGCTTGCATGGCATAATGTCGATAAAATAGGCCGGACAAGTTCTCTAGCAAACTCAAGGAAGCATAGACCGATGGGTGGATGCCCAGCGAAGGATGAGAAGAGCTTTAAGTGACCCGACATCCCTTTGAGTGGTGTCTTTTCTTGCCAAGTCTTGGTGTAGACGGCAGGGAAGAACTGTGCCCGCTAACGTCGCTGCCGGACTGAGCTGCTGTCAAAGCAGTGGACTTTTCGTAGTTATTGTTCTTCTTGAGGTATAGATCCCTAATGAGGGTGTCTTGAGCCAAGGGAATTTGTCTTTTGCCGTCCAGTTCCACCATGGAAGGAACATTTGAGATTTTGTGGAGTGAGACCTGCCTCTTGACCCGATTTAGTACGCGGTGGATGTCTTCATCCGGGTTAGACGCGTTCACCTCTTTGCATAAGGCTTGGACGAACCAACTGCCGGACCTGTCCAAAACATTGTCAGTGACGTTAGGTCATAGTCATCGTAAAACAACATGCACATGAACATCAGTGACGCAAACGTGACAATGAGACGTCACGAGCCGCCATGGAGTAGACAGCACTCGACTCACCTGCTCCTGAAGGAATAATGGCCATGGTAGGCCGCCTGGAAGATGAGAAAGTCAGCAAGGTTGGGAATCCTGTAGGAGTTTGAGGACGAATCTGTCGACGTGTGTCTGGACCTGACCCTCACATCCGCTCCGTCATCAACTGCCTTGCCCTGGCATGCTTGAATAAAAATCATCTTGGGTTTCCCGGCCAAACTAGGGCAACGCTCCGGCACGAGCTCTTCTATCAGGTGCCTGTCCAGGCGGTACTGCACGTCGCTGGCGTACAGAACTCCGTTCTCCTCGCCGTGGGTCAGAACAAACAGTGCCAGACACGACAAATGCTCCTTGGCCTCGTTAGCCTGCAGTTGCCTCACCAGTTGCTTGATTTCATCGAAAGTTTTGTCTGTCAAGATCTCCACCCTGAAGCCTGCGCCGAGGCCGAAGGCTTCCTTGATTGCTTCGCAGTCAGCCTCCGTACCCTGACGCTGGCTACAGCCGGTAGATGGAGCAAAAGTTTCCTGATTGAGCACTACTGCGAGGCGAACCCCACCGGACAGGTCATATTCCTCGTCATCCCTGTCCGTCAAGGTGGAGAAGGCCGGGCCGTCGACGTCAGCAGGCAAATGTCGCCTGTATCCACGGATGTTGTAACCCTTGGCGTCCGCGGAGTCATCTCCGCTGGTGCTCGCGGACTCTGTCGCAGAGGACGAAGAGTCGACAAGGGATGGATCAGTCACTAGGCTGTCCTTGCTGTCTCCTTCACGCTTGAGGACGGTGGGCCTGTCAGGAGAGTCCACCACGTCGTCGCTCATGGCGATGGAAACACTTATAGAGCTGAGACCAGACACAATGGAAGAAGCAAGGAAGACGGATGGGTAGCCACAGGCCCAGGGCCTGTCTTAGCTCGGAGGGTTGAAGCTCTCAACTTGACCGTTCTTTGCTTTGCTTCACCACCGGCGTGTTTACATTTTAGTCCAGGGAGCGCATTTCGCATTTCTCTCGTACAGGACGAGACTCTGGAGACCCATTTTGGATGAGGTAAATTAAAAATCCGCCAAACTGCGACAGAGAAATATACAAAAAGCCGCTATGTGTTGGGTCCACTGCAACGGGTGCGCCGTGAGGCCGTCGAAGAACTGCCGAGCCTCCTTCGTCATCACCAACTGCGGCCATGTCTTCTGCCAGGAATGCCACCTCACCAAGAATGGCACGTCCTGTCAGGTGTGCTCCTGCCAACCACTCAAGACGCTCCCGATTGGTCCCTCCCTCCCGCCTCCCCTCAAACATCTCTTTAAAGACGTGTTCGGAGAGATGAAGAAGTTCTATAACGCCGTATTCTTTCAGCAGAAGCAGGTGGGACTCTACGCTTACGGACAGCATCGCAAGCTCAAGTTCCTGGAGGCAAAGATAAACGAGGGCAGGACCGACATGGAACAGATGAGGACTGAATTGAAGGGGATGCAGGAAGAGCGCGACCATTTGCGTTGTCTCGTCGATACCCTTCAGGAAGACCTGCGCAGGAGTAAAGAGCGAGAACAACAACAGCGACAGCGACATCAAGCGGGTGTCTCCCTATTCGGCGATTCTCACAAGTCTTATGAAAAGCAAGACGCCGAAGGGGCCTTTAGCTTCCTTGCTCAAGTTGGACTTAACAGCCCTGGTAAAGATTCGGAGGCGAGATTGAACGTCTTCAACTCTTCCAAGACTCCAGCGGCTTTTCGGATCCGGGCTCCGGACGTCGTTCAACCGCCAAGGAGAAAAGTGACGGCCCAGAATACTCCGGGGATGGACAGTCATGGGAGTTTTCTCTTTTGATCCCTATTCATTTATCGAGTGATTGGACCTGAGGGGCCAATAGATAAATACTGAGTGCAAGCCCATCTTCTACATCTATATAAAGCGCTAGGACGGTATATTCGTCTGTCTGTGAGTGTATTCGTCTGTTATTAGCTTTTGCGTAAGGGTGAGCATGAAGAGCCAGTTTGTTCAGCGCGAGGTCCGCGAAGCCCGTGGTGAGGCAGAAGCGCGATCAGTCTACTGGTGAGAGGCACAGTGGTTGAGGTTAAGATTGGGAGTTGGGGTGTGGATGAGGACAGTCACTGCAATGATTTCTTTGGCAATCATTAGCATGAGTGTGGATTGCAAGTTTGGGACCGTCGGTCCAGAGGTTTGAGACACAGACACAGATGGAAATAGATACATACCACTTTAAATTTTTCCACTCCTGTCCAGCGAATTGGGTAGAGCTTAAGCGCTATAACAACTATACATTTGTATCATGAGCATGGTCATGACCACGGAATGCACGCAGAGTGCATGCACGTATGCACAGAATACGTGCATTGACATAGAGCTTCTCTCCAGCGCCCATCCACATGGCACTCTCTACCTCTGACGTGTAAACCTAGCATAGGCACGCAGATTTCCCGGTTTTTTACCTGGACATGGTCATACCGGTGTTGCCCATGTGGCATTACTGCACTCGACCAGGGGTGGCATCGTCACTACCTCTCCCGAAAGGGTTCAACAACGAGTAGGACTTTTGTCCTGTACACTTGCGATAGTTCTTAACATGCCCGTGGCATTGCATGCAACACAGCACAAGGATCCTTCAGGCCGGTGAAGCTTGGTACACTCATGAAGGGCCACGGAAACCCTGTCTATGATTACTATGGGCATCTCGTCTGTTATTGGCTGACTTGGCAGTCTGGGCAAACTGATGGAAGCTGCCAATGTGGAGGGAACTGGACAGCTGTTGCAACACAAGCCAACCTAGCACTGCTGCCGCATACCCTCTCTGGGCACGTATTTACAACAAACTCTCGCATTTATGACATTTAACATTGTACCCTAAAGTAATGTCGATTATGATGAGTCCCTCATCTCTGATATATAATATAACTAATGCCCATTTGCTGATATAGGAACGTATATGCGAGATTCTGCTGGACATAAATGTTATAGAGGTCTTGTGGTACATCTCTCTGATTGATACCCTCTCTACGCACCAGCACTGATAATAGTGTCGCTTTTGGCACCTTGGTGCTTCGACGAGCTGTACTGCACATGCAAGTGCCGAGGCTCGAGCCGAGCTCATGGGGGCGTCGACCCTGGAGCCCCACCGGGTGGAATCTGTGGTCGAGCTTACACAAATTACGCAGCAGAATAAAACAGAAATGTTCATTATTGTTATGTGGTGTGAGTGGGCTCAAGTTCAGTGACTTTTCCTTACTTTTTAGTCACCCAATTTTGACCGAGCCCAGCTTGGGGTCGATTCACCTTAGGCTCCGTTTGCAACAGCTGTCTCGCCAGCATCGCTCTCGTCACGGTGTTGAACGCGATCTCTGTGTGAAACTCTTCTAGGAGTCTACAGGTGAGCGCAACCTGGAAGACGTCATCAGAGCGCACATCAGGAAGAAGATTTTCCGTCAGCATTTTTTCTCTTTCTCTCGGTCTCCGGTGAAGGGGCGGTTTGGCACAGGTTTTTGGCACAGGCGGTGCCAGTACAGTAAGAGCTTCGGCATCTCGACATTATGAGGACTGCATTTATCATCGTCAGCATATTCTTCGTCTTCTCTCACACAAAGGTAAGCACTGCTTATTACTCATTGATTAGAATCATCACGACAATAACAGGAGTCGGTCGTCACTTCCGCGATCCAGTTCAGGTATCTCCCCACCCTCGTGTAGACGCCAGGCCAAGCGGGCTCCGCGCAACCCTCGCCAAAGGACACGATTCCTAAGATTGTACATGCGTAAATGGTAGTATATGAGACGATTGTCCCATTACCCTCACCTATGGCGAAGTGGCTCCCGCTGCCTTTGCGCAACATCAGGCTTCCTCCGCTGTCACCCTAAGTAGTAGTGAACAGAATATGGGCTTAGACTCCAACGAGTTCTTGATGCATGAGTACCTGGCAAGTGTCCCTGCCACCTTCCAGATAGCCTGCGCACATCATGTTGTCAGTGATTGTGTGGTCGAAGTAGTGGGTATCTTTCCTACAGCTTGAGTTGTCGATGACCGGGACGGACACCTTTCGCAAGGTGCCAGGAAACGTCAGTGAGGACGAGCTCGAAGGATCCTCTAACGAGCCCCACCCAATGACTGTGGCGACCTCGCCGGCGTACTCCTCATCTGACAAACAATTGATGACGTCGCACCTCTAACGTGTGAACTCTACATCTCCGCGTTCACCTGTGTGAGCCAGACATATAGGTTTGACGGCATCGCTGAACTTGATCCTCTTCGTCGTCCTGATCAGGGCGATGTCGTTGTCGTAGGTGGCGTCGAAGTAGTTCGGGTGTGAGACTATACGGGCAACAGCATAGTCGACTTGATGCCTTTCTGACCGACTGAAGTCGTGGTCGCCGACGCGCACGATCAAGTTGGCGCTGGCCAGCGTCTCTTGGCTGCAATCAAACAGTACATATACGTATGTGCTGGTTGTTCGAACAGATGGACGCAAGGTCTCAACATCTACCATATTGCACCTTATAATTGTAGCTCCTTTGATTATCAACCCATGTACAGAGTGAAGGATGGTCAGGACAAAGTGTGCCATGTTGAACATGGGAAAGTTCGAATACATTTGTTACCAGAACGTGGTACAGGAAGCTGTCATGAAATGTACAATATACCTGTTCCTTTTTAGACAGTGTGCGGCAGTCATGACGTAGGCATCGTTGATTATTGTGGCTCCACACACGAAGATCACCTTTCTCCTAACTTTCTGCCTCTTGGTCTTAATCCTCAAGTACAGGCCGGCCATCCAGGGGAACTCAGCAGGGTCTGTCTCGGTCCCGTTAACAATGCGTCCATCTCGGTGACTTGACTGGCCGCAAACTATGGCAGTGTTGACTATCTAAGACATAGGTCTCACGCTTGTTCTGTGGATCTCACCGTAACTGCAGTTGGGCACGCATCTCTTCATCTCCGCTGCAGCCTCCTCAGTGGAGTCCGCAAGAGAATTAGCCTGGAAGCGCCTGAGAGCGAGTTGCACAAAGAGTGGATGGAGATCATGGGAGAAATGCTGAGGACGGGCTCTTGCTATCCTGTCAGACCACGCAGAAGTGAGAGAGGGAACTCGGGCTTCATCCTGCAAAAGTTGTACACTGCACCTCCTAAGTACACCCTCGACGACCATAACGATACTAACTTGAGCCAAGGCCACCGAGTAGCACAGCCAAGTAGCTATGAGAACAGCCGTCTTCTTGCCGCCAGGAGTGTCCATGATAGCATGGGAGAGCTGCTGCGTCCACTTCCCGCACTAGATTGCGAGTGCCATAATGCGCGGCGGGGGTGGGAGTGGGGGTAGGGAGGTAGGAACGACCCCATTAGTCATTAGCAGCGATAGCGGTGACTGCAGTATGCAACTGCGGTCCTGTTATGTTGCCTCTTCACTGTGGTCAACTCAGGACAATTTGCGAGTCTCCCTTTGTCGTGGAAAAAGCAGAGCAGGTGCGACCCCGTCGGAAATCAATCTCCCTCCCTCTGCCCACCGTGGTGTGGAGGAATGGAAATCCCCCGTGTTGCGTGCTGCTCAATGACACAAGTTATGTTTAACGTTATTTCATACTATACAAGGTGAGTCAGAACAAAGCAATATCAATTGTAGAGATGTGAGTCCACAATGCTACGCGCAGTTGATCAGTTTAGCAGCGAATAACGACATGTACACGCTTTCAGGAGATTGAAAAAGATGAAGGCATCTACGTGTTGAACACGAAGAACTATGATAAGGCCGTCGAAGGCTTCAAGTACCTGCTGGTGGAGTTTTACGCTCCGTGGTGCGGACACTGCAAGGCTCTGGGTCCAGAGTACGTGAAGGCTGCTCAGGTGCTCCGAGAGAAGGATTCAGAGATCAAGCTGGCAAAGGTGGACGGGACGGAGGAGGAGGAGCTGCTGAAGAAAATGCACGTAGAGGGCTACCCGACACTCTACTTCTACAGGGAGGGGGAGTACATCAAATATACAGGTGTGTACACCTCGTACATGTAAGCAAATCCTTGATGTCGATGCCAGCGAACAAGCGGCACTCATAAGTAAGACATGAGTCACACGTAGCGTACACATAGGCGGGCGCATGGCCAACGAGATCGTAGGCTGGTTGGAAAAGAAGATCGGTCCTGCTGCGGAGCCTCTGGAGGATGCCAAGAAAGTAGAAGATTTCCTCGACGACCACGAAGTCGCTGTCGTGGGATTCTTCAAGGATCAGGTGAAGAGACCTGCAACAGTAGCTTTGCTCAGTCCATCACGCCTGTTCGTATTTATGTTAGGACTCTGACGCCGCCAAGAAATACTTTGCAGCGGTGAAGGACTTTGAGGACTACCCTACAGGAGTCACATCTGACGAGGAGGCCTTCAAGGCTCGCGATGCACAGGACGGACAAGTGAGTACCTAGAAATCTCGGCTGCATGAATCTGTACTGGCTTAATGCGCTCAATGTTACGTTAGGTGATACTGTTCAAAAAGTTTGACGAAGGAAGAGCAGTCTACGAAGGAGCAATCGGGAGAGAAGCACTTCAGGTATGACGGCAATCACGATAATCAGGATACAGCAGTACTGGACCAGAATACGGATTTCTTCCCAGGAATTTATACACCGTTACTCTGTTCCACTGGTGGTCGACTTCAATCACGAGACGGCACAGAAGATCTTCAAAGGTTTGGTGAAGTCTCACATTCTCTTCTTCATCAGCAAGACCAGGTAAAGGGAATGACCGTGATGCAAAGAATGACGTCTCGTACAATTTGTTCTTTCTGCTGCAGTGACGAGTATGAAAGCAAGGAAAAGATATTTCGCTCGCTGTCCGAACAGCACCGTCATGAAGTCATGTTTGTGGTGATTGATCTGGATGAAGACGACAATCGTCGGGTCATAGAATTCTTAGGACTGAAGGACGAGACCTTCCCAACCATGAGGATAATTCAGGTGAGCAGCAGCAATGATGTTGTTATGAGGAGGTTGTTACCTGATCTATTTCTCGCAGATGAAAGAGAACGACATCATCAAGTACAAACCTGAGAATCCTGATCTTGAGGAAGAGAACATCAAGAAGTTCGTGCAAGACTACAGGGACGGGAAAGTGCCCATTCACTATCTTTCCGAGCCGCTACCGGACGACTGGGACAAGAATCCTGTTAAGGTGAGACATCTGATTGGATTATGAAGTGTTAAAGGATCATTTTCTATTGCCGGTCCCTTTTTGCAGATCTTGACAGGCTCCAACTTTGACTCGGTAGCATTTGATAAGACCAAGAACGTTCTCGTAGAGTTTTACGCGCCTTGGTGCGGACACTGCAAGCAGCTGGCGCCCATCTGGGACCAGCTGGCCGAGTCTCTCGCAGAAAAGGACGACATTCTGGTGAGAATACGAATTTTAATGCATACACGTGCGGAGAAGCTCTCACTAACTCCTTTGAAACATTAGGTAGCCAAGATGGATGCCACCATTAACGAACTTCCTCACACACGAGTCAGGAGCTTTCCCACCATCAAACTGTACATGAAGGACACGAACGAGGAACACGAATACAACGGAGAACGTAAGCTGCCATGTCCAAGCCGTGCTACGCGTACGTGCAGTCTTACTCCAGCATGCACTGACCACCTTCCTTACACCTCGTAGGCACTCTAGAGGGCATTACTAAGTTTCTGGAGACCAATGGAGAATACGGAAAGGCAGCTCCAGATCATGACGAGCTCTAAAACGCTTCTGGTTGCCCAGGCACTGCCAAGACACAATGATTCCACCAGTTACAGAAGCTTGATGTAATTTACTGTGAATATACTCATATTTTATTAATCAAAGTAAATTTACTTCTCTAAAAAACCGCTTGGTATCATAGATACATGATATATGTAGTAGATAAGCAACTGGCGACGGCCATCAATGACAAAAGTATCGCATATCACATCTACCGACTAAATGTGTCTTTCCTCCTGGCCTTGTGAGAGCTCCAGCGTGTCCATCAGCACCAAGAGAAAAAAGGAGACTTGCTTTGGAATCGCTGAGTGAAGGTATCACTAAAGCTCCGAAACCTCTCGTGGGTGCCGACGTGGCCCCGAGATCTGACGTTAGGAGGAAGAGAGATAAGCAATGCGTCATTAGTTCTTTATGAATTCCTTTTACAATTTACCTTTCAACGACGACGACTGGCATTTGGACCAGCTGCAGTGGACTTTTGCCGTCTTTGAGTGCCTGCGTCAGGTTTAAGATCTGGCCTCTCATCACGCTCATTTGCCTCTCGAACAAATGGCGGTCAAATCCCTTGTCGGTCTACGAAAACACGAGAATTCAAGCATCCCTCCAACCTGCCTGTTGGGGGGCATCACCCAACTGACCTTGAAAAGATTGTAGAGTTCGTCGCAGAGATCCTGCACGAAATTCATTTCGGAGAGTTTTGGAAGCACCAGATCCTTGATTCTCTTGGAGAAAGGCACCTTGGCGTAAGGCAGCCAGGCCCAGTGATAGGGATAAGTTCGCCAGGAGTCTGGATGCTTGAAAGGGAAGGCAAGTCCGTTGTCAATGGCAGCCACCTCAACCGCCGGTTGCTCCACCACTGTCCATGTCTGCAAAATGAGGAAAGGAGGTCGTAACTTGTGCACCCATCTTGGCACAGATTGCCGGCAGTACATCCGGCAGTACCTACGGTGAAGTGAGGACACTTGCGCTGTACTGTAGAAATGATAAACAATCCTAAGCTAGGGTATAGGTAGATGTGCTACGTACAACTTCTGCATTCATCATTCGATAAGACTCATTTGGTAGAAACCAATGATCTTGCCTTTCCAATGTCTCCTTCCCCTCCTACTGCAGATTCTTGGTTAACGTCTTTGTCGCTCTCGTCCTTGATCTCGGGTCTTTCGTACTTGATCAACCAATTGTCGTTTCCCCGATCAGTGTTTCTAATGATGTAGTCTAGGATGACGAGACGCTCGAACTTGTGCTGAAAGTCTTGCTCAGTAGATTCGGGCAGAGGTTCGTTATCGAAGCGTTTAAGCAGCTGGTCCGCGTCCTTGTAGCCTTCCACGAACACTTGGAACGACCCGATCTGCATGAAAGTAAGTTGAAGACCAGCACTGCTCTTCTTCAGAATACGCATGATCCACTTACCTTTGGAGGCAAGCCGATCCTATGAAATCTCCGACCAACTTTGGGAAAGTGTTCGGACACGACTCGTTTGGCGCGAGCTTTCTCGATGTCGATGCGGAGATAGTTGAAGGTCTCGCTGGCCAGATGAACAACCTTCAAAATCGTCCTGTTTAGTTGATGTTACTGAATTACGGTGTCAGGATTCTTTTCTCTCACCCTCGTTCTGGGCACGACGTTCAGTCCCAACTTCTCGTCGACGAGACTGGCGCCGGCCTCCGACATGTAGCCCTGATTGGGGATTAGGCAGGAACGTCCAAAGCAGCAGGGACAGCAAAGGCGATGCATCCACTTGGTCCACTTGGGATTGAGCCTGCCGTAGGGTTCCTCGTCCTTGGGCTTGAACACCCCGATGATTTTGCCGTCACTGTTTTTGACAAAGTAACTGCCGCTGCTGCCCTGATAGATACGCTCAGGAAACACTCCGCTCTCGATGGCATGCTCGGCCTGACGGATCAGATCAGTGAACTGAGGATCATCTACGAACGAGAATAAGAAAGTTGTTTATGCATCTTTTAGGTTAGGTAGCTCCTCAGACACGACACCTATTCCGTCCAGTCCTTACCAAAGCTGTTATTCCACGGGATGGACAGATAGTCGGACAGGGAGTACTGCTGCGTGATCCTAGTGTGTTCACTGACGTCAAAGGGAGCAGCCATGCTGAGCGATCTTACAATCTTGTCACCAATTATGACAAGAAGTGAACAGTTATAAGGTCAGGCACCCTTCCCAGGTGCAGCAGTGACGAGATAAGTGTAGCAGCAAGACTTAGTATTGAAATAGCTATGATTCACCTATGTGCCCTCTGTTCTCTCCTCTCATCAGCGGGCTGATAAGGAGAGATTGTTCTCCCACTTGTTCTACAGCATCCGACTCCACACTGCAGTCCGTCCGGGCAAAACTGTCAGGACTTCTACGCACAGCGGACAAGCACAATTCCTCGGCCCCCAGAGAATTGTACTGGGCTGACCAATTCTCCCAATGAGACGAGGGATGACTCTTTGCTGAAGACAACACTTTCTCACTGGCTTGTCATGAGCCTCAAAGAAAAGCTGCCTCTGCTGCTGTTGCAACTGTTCAATGAAGTGAAGCTGAATCACCGTCGCCTCCTTTCCCTTGCAGGAGTCGATGAAAGGCACCTCTGGAGGGAGCGGAGATGGGAGGGAGGCCCTCGAACTGTTCTGGTTCGCTGTTGCAGCTATGAAAGGTAGTCTTCATGAAAGAAAGGGGCCAAATGCAACTTTCTCCACACAAACATTCTCTCGCGCTCTCTGTATCTCACGTAAACTAGCGAGTGACAACGCAGCTTTTGCCAAAAAAATTCACTTCCTTGAAAACTACTGACTGGATCATGTCGGAGTCACCTCGAATCTCTGAACAAGTGCATCATCATACCTAACGACAAGGGCAAGGCTCAAAAGCGGCCTTGACAACAGCAGCTTCAACGTTTTCCACAACTGTGAACTCTTTCCAGCTTCCACTCAAGTATCTGAGCGCAAAAAGACTTGTCACAACTGCCTGGAGTCCCACCTTCCCCGGCACTTCCGCAGTCGCAGGTCACACTTCTGACCTCGTCCGATTCTCTCCTTCGTGTCGTGACACTTCTAAACTCTCGTAGGACACGAGACAAAGAAGACTGGAACGGCTGTCACGTCACTGGGACAGATTTCCAGTCGCTTCCCCTCTCCTCCTCCCCTTCCTCTTCGCCACGACTCAGCAGCACGTGACGTCTGCACTCGTTCAGACAATTCTCAAGATGTCCTACCTGAATAGACGTTGAGCGCCTCCTCGATCTCCTCGTACTGGCTCCTGCCCGTCGGCCGCCTCTTGTCGACCAGCAGCGGGCGGTTCTCGCGATTGGACCTCCGGGGCGAAAGCGCCTTGGTCGCGGGAATCAGTGAGTCCTCTGACCCGCCAGAGCCGTATGAGTCCAACCGGCTGCGCCCAGATTCTATGTCTGCCGCGGTCTGATTCTGGTAGCTCGGCGGATCCGCCGCCGTCGCGGCTGCGGCTGCGGCTGCGGCTGCTGCAGTGACGGAGGAGGAGGCAGGCGTTCCGCCGTCTGTACCGATAGGGGCAGGAGGAACTGCGTCCGAATTGGCCCCGTTGATCTCCGTGTAGGCGGCCGAGTGAGCTGGCGCCGGGGGGGTCGGTGCAAAGGTCGCGCAGGCCGCGGGTTCCGCGGCATTAGGCACAGGTTCCACGTCAACCAGGATCTCCGTCTGCGACATGATGGCTCAGAGGGAGCAACGGTTCATCTCGACAGCAGTCGGAAGTATAAGGGGAAGGATTGGGAACAAACTAAAACTGACAGCAGAGCAGGCAGAACCTCTACGTTCTTCTCTCTCTGTTCTTTCAACTGCTGCTGGTCGCCGTCGTCGTCGACCACTTTGCTTTGCTACTCCTAGGAAGGCGGGTGATTCACGCCCTGGCAGTTGAAGCCTGAGGTAGCCTGGCAGTACGTGCAGAACGAGGAAGCGAGGGCAACATCGCACCAAGGCCGCCGTCGCCGCCGCCGCCGCCGCCGCCGCCGCCGCCGCCCCCCCCTGCCTTCCCCAAATGACGGAACATTGAGTACAGAATTAGCGCAACCTCGGTGCTGGATTGTACTCCTCGTACGCGTTGGACGTTCACAGGTGCATGAACGCGTCGGGACGTGCGTGGTCAGTCTATGTGTTCTGCCTGTGTTGAGCGAGGGGAGGTAAATGAACTCCTCTTCCTCCTCACTGGACAGTCTAGGTCGGGTGGAGGTCTAATTGACTAGGCCCAGGGAAGAGGCCACTTTCCTGCGAAACGATATTTTCTTTGCGCGCCTCTCCGCTCGAGTAACATTAATACAGTAGTATTATGAGAAGATTCTTATTATTCGTTGCTTTTCATATCACGTTGCAGGCATGTGCACAGTTCTCAGTCCTTGAAAATCAAGCTTGTAGAGAGAGAAATTGAAACAAAAACTGCTATTATGGCCCCGAAGTTTTGTACAGGACACCCTCCAAGGTCTTGGCCGTGTCAGCTCTTCCAAGAGGTCAGAGCCCGAGTCTATGGTGTTGGTAGTCACTGGCGCGTGCACCAACGGCCGGATCTTGAATGTTATTCCAGTTTTCACCTGGTTGGATTGGCGTTCTTCTCCACTGTCTTGTACCTCTCCTATTTCACCTGTGGTGCACCCGACGCCAGAAGAAGAAACCGCCTCCAGGGTAGGACAGTAGTAGCAGTTGGCAGCTGATGCGTGAGCAACCAAGGTCTGCCCCTTGTGGAACTGGAGCCACACACGCCAGTCACTAACAAAAGTGTCACTGGCACTCGACGTTGTGGTTGACAATAGTGCGACTCACATCCATGCACCGCCAATAGCCAAGAGCTGGACTTCTCCTACTGCAGGTGAGGACGGACATCCTTGTATTTGTCGCCCACCCACGCGTACGACGAAGTCTTTGGGTAGTGAGACGTCTCAGTTCTTGTAGCGCCACCTCTGGTTGCAGCCCAGATCTTCAAGCTGCAGCACATTCAACGTTCTACGGCAGAAGTAAGATAAACAAAGCCAAGGTGGCGACGTTCCTGAACATTCGACGTCATAATCTTCAAGAGCGCTGCTTCGATCGTGTCCCTGGTCTCTGTTGGCTCGGAAAAGAGCCCGCTCTCTTTTTACGGCTACGATCGGTCAAGGCCCGAGGTCAAGGTTTCAGGCTTTGTCAAGTCTTTACAGCTCGCTCAGTGTAACGTAAGATCCGGACAGTTCCAACAGGAGGCGGAGAAGTGATCTCTCGAGGTATGATGCGATGTCTTTTTTTGTACGGGCTGCCCGCTGGGCCGCCTGAGCTCTTCTTGTTTACTGCACACACGGTACCGTGAGTACGGTAAAAAGAAAGAAAAAAAGAACTCACCTGCTTTCCTTCACTCACCGAGCTGCCATCACCCCTTTTCCCCCTGTTGGGGTCGGAGAGGGGGGCGGGGAAAGCGCGTAGTTATTCTCGCAGCAGTTAAGATGCAAGCGCACACGCGTCCGAGCCCCGCTTCGAGCACGTGTGATACGAGTCTGGGGATTTTTTTCTGGACGTCCGCATAGCGGGGGCGCTGGCGCTGGAAAGCCCGAGGCTGACTGTTGTGTTGACGCTGTTGTTCCTGTTTCTCCTTCTTCGAAGGTGTGTCAGTCTGTCACTCATCCGAGAGACGAGGGGAGGACGGAGCAGGCGTGGGCGACTCCGGGCAGGTTCGCAGCCGTGGCCACGACCCCGTCCCTCCCGAAACGAGCGGCGTTGAAGGGCATCTCCGTACACTTTCGCCATCTTTGACGACAGGACGAGGAGGCAGTTGCTCTATAAATCAGAGTCATGAAGAGTTTCCTTCCGTGTAAGTAGCGCAAACAGCCTTCGTTTATTAGCCCTGGGTACCATAAAGGGCGAGATCGATTCAGGCGAGGCCAGGCCCAGCCTTCTGCAGGGAGAGAAAGCCCTACCACGTCTTCATGTTGTTTGTCGTAGCATCCCGTAAAAGAATCTGTCTGATGTCGGTGGTCGACGGCGTGTGTGACTCATGCATGCACGTGGGTGCGGCGCCGGCAACAGAGAGCTCGTCCGGAGTGCAGAAGCCGCCTGAGAGGAGGCTTTTGAGTGGGGATTTAGCGCTCTCAGCCCTGCCAGGAGCCTCAGCCTTTGTGTAAAGCTTCGTCCGTCGGAAAATGATCGGTTGTCTCTCGCAAGCGGCGACGTCGGGGGTTGGTTTTGGCTCCCAATCCCTCTTGAATCAAGTTGACACAATCCTCTTCTTGTTTGCTTCTTTGGCACCAAATTACTTTGGCAAGGCCAATCTCTTCAACAACCTTAGATAAGCTTTTTGGCGACGCCGATTTATGGACCTTTCTTCTCCATCGCCACAGAGAGCGTGAGAGGCAGCGAGGAAAGTTATTTATCGTGCAAAAAAGGAGGTTCTAGGCAACAACAAGACTGTGTGCGAGGCTTAATCTGTGCACATCAAAATATCAGCCAGGTTGGGCTGGCACAAAAGGAAAAATGTTCAGAGGATACCTTAATCCTGCATCCTTTCTCTGCCTCTGGCTCCGCCAGCATCTCTGCGTTGTCTCCGAGAGGAGACACGTTAAAAATAACTTTTTCATGTCGTATTTTCATTTCCACAGATTTGTCACCAGACCAAGGCTGACAAGCAAACAAGGCAGCATAAAGAGAATCAATGGCGGAAAAAACACGCATTTTCTCCCTTCCTTTTCTCCCAAATTGCCTGAAATGGAAAGCTGGAGGGGAATTTCCCCATCCCTCCTGTCGTCAACGATCCGCCCCGCATTTCTCTCATTCGTGGAAGTGACGTTTCCTCGACTCAACCCCTACGTCTTCTTCCATTTCCCCCGGAGTAATCTCTCTTCTTTCTTGTGCCTAGGCTATCATACGTCACTGGTCGACATCTCACGCGACAACCCAATCATACACTAGTCAACTATCCCATGAGGTCTTTGGTCTTTGCTCTTGCTCTTGCTCTTGCTCTTGCTCTTGCTCTTGC
>JAAUXU010166807.1_pt1 | contig 19618 bp, 17 predicted proteins | sample 7278151 | NCBI WGS metagenome assembly JAAUXU01 (sample SAMN14350113, study PRJNA611818) | marine sediment metagenome | isolation source: surface marine sediment (1.8m) | place: French Polynesia: Moorea | collected 2018-08 | reverse complement strand
CTTGGACAACTTCTACATGATGGACAGGACGGGGAGCGAGGTGAACGGGCAGGCTTGAGGCTAAGATCTTGATCAGTATTGAGCTCAGATCCGGTTCTTCAATCGACCAGTTCATGTCTATATCCATATACATGTCAATACCATCTAAGTTACTCTTAAGGTCACGCTGATTCGTTTTCAGAAGCAGATGCCAATTATACTTCTAATATTGTAGGAACGGGTGCATTCTTTTAGTGTAAATTTAAGTTCAGCTACTCACTCGAGCTCCGCGGCACGTAACCTTAAGGTCTAGCGTAAGTACACTAGCTCTAATTCTTGAGCACTTTGTCCAGGTTGCTTACGTATTCAGTCTCGTACGGACATCAATGGCAGCACTTAAAATCATCCAATCGGGCAATGTGTACCAAAAATACTTCTACAGTATACAGTTGAATGTGGTTTTGTCAGCAAAGAAATGTGATGGCAACAGAAAATCTTTCACCATTCATTTCCACGCATTATACGTACAACGCGAAGTCTTCTGACTGTATCAATACCCCATAAAACTCTTCTAAAAAAAGCTGGTGAAATAACCATGTCTACACCTTCAACTATGTCAAAATGTTTTTAGAAATGTGATCACAGCGGAAAAGTAGCAACTTCACTGAGACAACCGGTACATTACTATGCATATTACCCGAGTTTAGAAAATCAATCCGCGGCGTCCGGGGAATGCCCTATATTCATTCCCTAAAGGTTCACTCACACTACGTTACTTTCCCTGCCTAATCTTGGCAGTGACAATAGTGCAGACGATATGTATCCTATATGTGTGCATAACATGTAGACATATAATATTGCTAGGTCAAAAAATGAGATTTCACGTGGAAATGCAAAATTTGTTACCAAAGAGTATTTGAAGACTCAATGCACCAAAAATGTTTCAGCTTTGCCCCACTTCTTTTAAAGGTTTATGATCATAGAAGATGAAGAATATTAGGTCGCCAACCTAAGATATGAAGTGAACATACGATGTTAAATGCCATATAAAAGCAGTCGAAGCTGTCGAATGAAATTGGAAAAATAGGGATTTTGCTTGCAATGAAGTCTTGAAAGTTTCAAAAGTTGTTTGTGTGCTTGCCTTAAGTAGAAAAACTAAACCTTCCGGGGGCAACGTTTGAAAAAAAAAGTCTTCAACGGCATCTTGATCATTTAACTTAAGGAAACGCTAAGTGCTAATCCTAACACCTAAGTGCACTCAGTCACATTCTATAATTGACCCCTTTTTTCTACAAATATATTCTTGTATTCGTCTTTGATACCTCCTTTCTGGCACAAAGCTACAATGTAAGGAATGCAGACTGCCAGCTCTGGTTTGTAATAGTCGTGCTTTAGTTTAAAAGTTAAAAAAAACTAAAAGTCCGGCCTCGGCATTCTTGTGCACATTGTTGTTTGCGTTGTATGAGCTCATGCGCATTTACGCAGTCGTGCGAGTGCACGCGCTCTGGTGCGCGTGCGTGGCCAATCGTGCGTGCGCGTGCACGCCAGTAGGGACGTGCGGGTCTCAACGAATGAAGAGGAATGTGAAGTGTAACAAATTAACGGTTGGATTGATCAAAAAATGGAAAAACTATCAATCGTCGCGTTTTAGACAGAATTTTCTGTGTCTTGGGTGTTTCTTTCTGAGGAAAGTCCTGTAGCTGAGACTTTCAACAGGAAGTCCAAGAGCCGCTGAATGCTCAGAATCTTGTTAAATCGCCGCTAACATTCAAACGACGACATAATGAACCAGACTTTACCGGCTGTAAATATAATGGTGGGCACATTGAATTCAATACATGATGCTGTCAGGACTACGGACAAGAACACTGTTGTTCTGGCTGTTCACAGTCTGCTCCATGACCTCCATAACAAAACTGGACTCATCAGGGAAGGTGAGGTAGACCAGCAAGGTGGCAGAGAGACTGCCCAGCAACTTGGCAGATCCCTCCTTCCTCTTGACCCTGTTCTTGTACAGCACCTGGAACTTGTACAGCATCGTCCCGAAGTCTCTCTTCTCCACCTGAATCATAATGAATCGTCTTGTTTTTGTTGCTAAGAGTGTCAGCGTGTTGAGGGGGTGCAAATCTTAAAGTTAGTTTTTCCTTCCCCGTGTACCTCAACCAAGGTTAGCTGCTAGCATGGCTTCCATGTTGTCGCATTTGAATGACTATTCGACATTCCGTTTCTTTACCATGACTCAGGGGCCGTCGGCTACTCATAACTTTTATTCAGTTTGTTGGATAAAACTACATTTGAAGTTGGGGTACAGGGAACTCTTGTTAAATGAGCAGTTTAAGGTTATCACAAATTTGTTCCAGTATGCAAAGTGCTGCAATAACCAGACCACTCCAAAAAGCACTCATCAAAGCTAAAACCCCTCATCATTCCATAGGAATGAACTTCTCAATGGTTGACTGTTTCAAAGACACATTTATAAGACATATTGGCTTTGCACTCAAACTTTGTCAGCATTGGAAATTACAGACTTGTATTTTTTTCTAGATCACAGGTTTTGATCCAAGCGATCTTTTGAATTTTACCACTTTTAAGCCAGCTTTGAGTTGCTGTAATAAGCTGAGGGTTTCACGCGGGAACAAGTCTAAAACACATCATCATTCCTTCGACAAGAACTTCTCAACCTTATGGGCCAAAAAGTACTTGTACTTTGATGGATCTGTTGTGTCTTATCCACAGGGGTGGGAGAGCTTCACGGCTAAATCAGACGACTCCAAATGTCTTTGCCTTGGCTGTAAATTATGATTTGTCTTCGAATATTTGGGCCGTTTGGGTATCCTTTGGTGATATACCAGTTATTCATCTTGTTGATGTGGGCATCCACAGTAAAATTTCTCTCATCAGAGAACACCAGCATCTTTCCCGGGTTATTCTTCATCCCGGTCAGAATATTCCAGCTTCTTTCAAACCTTTTCGAGTGATGCGTAGCCGTTGAAAGCTGGGCTTTAGATTCATGACGGCTTTTCAGGCCCAAATCAGCCTTCACAAGGCATCCCCATAGTCCCGTCTTAACCAGGTAGTTCTTCCCCATGGGTGCCTTCTTTCCATATCCATTCTTCAGGGTTTTGTGGAAGAGACCATTCGCATCCTTGTCTGGGATTGATGTTAAGTTGTCATCCTCGAGGCAGAGCAAAGGTGCGGAATGTTTCTGTTGCCCAGAACAAGGGATCGAGTCCTCTTGATATCACCCTGCTGCCTTGCCTGCTCGTATCGGATCCAGACTCCCTCGGCATCCTTTTCAATGTCGCTCGCTGATGCTTTTTTCTCCTAGCACCACAATCCTTCATGGCAGGCCAAGGCAATTGCACAACTTTCTCAAGGTCCACTTAGGAGAGACATCTTTCACCTGAAGTCCCTGAATGATCTCGTCCCGGGTGAAGATCTTCGCACACTTCCTCCCCATGCAGGACATCATGGGCCATTCCAGGCCGTTTTGGGAGCTTTTTACCAAACCTTTGTTGATGATTGTTGTTGAGTCGGCTGCATGTTGACCACAAGCCGGAGGAGGCTTCGAAGCTCGTCTTCTCCCGAAGGTAATCGAAATGACGAGTGTAGTCCTCCTCACTGCGGCATGTCTGGTCAGCCTTCTCAGCCTTCACCTCCATGGCCGCCAAGTCCTCAAACTTCTTACCATCAAGGAATGCCTCAACATCCTTGTTTTTCGTCTCAACCTCAACGCAGTGTCAGCATTGGTGGTGGCGACACCCGTGTCGAGGAAGGACTCGAAGTCATTCCAGGCCTTGTTGTGTTTGGCTTTACTTTTGTTTCGGGTGAGGTTACCCAAGATTACTCCCAGTGTTGGCGTCTCATCCATAACTTCTTTGCATTTTTTTCAATAGGGAGCGTTTTTTTTCCAGTGTCGCATATTCACTGTAGAGGGCGCCATAATCTGCTGTTGCTGGAATCGGGAAACAATGAGCACGCTGATGGCAAAACAAGTCTACCAGCGATCCAAAGTGTCCGACTACTGTTCTAAAACCAGGTAACGACACATGACGGGCAACCTACACTGCTTCTCAGTTTGAGAGCGAGGTACTTAAACAGCGATATCTGGGCACACACATTGAGTTATAATGTGCGACTTTCAGTGTGATTGACACTGGGCTAGAGTCACTCAGACATGATGTCAATGAAAGCATAGGTCAACAATCATGTGTATGAAATGAAAAATGACAGTGTGCAAGCGTTTCATTGTGATAAGACGCCTTAAAAGCATAGTGGTAAATGTCTGATTGGGCTCAAATCTTTCGTATGAACAGGAGACATGTGGAGAAATACTTGCTCCACATTAGAGATCAATAAGACATACTTTTAGTACATAGCATTGAAAGTCAGTGGCACCATCGGGATGAGATCTGGCAGTACAGTAGACTGTACTGTGTCCCTGTACAGTGTGACATTGTTATGAAAATGAGACACTTGCTGTCTTTTTGCATTTGATACACATGATTGTTGACCTATGTTTTCATTGACCTCATGTCTGAGTGACTCTAGTCCAATGTCAATCACGCTGAAAGTTATACACTATAACTCAATGTGTGTGCCCAGATATCGCTGATTTCAGTACCTCGCTATCAAACTGGGACGCAGTGTAGACGCGCGCAGCTTCGAGAACGCGCCCCATTGTACAGTTCCACTATTCTCTACCTTGGCCCTCGCAACAGTAAACAAAAATCAATGGAGTCAAACTGCAAACCTCATTCAGGTGGAAGTAACAGCTTCATCGCACATTTTTGACTTTGCCGCCAGCGGGGGTGCATTGACGACCCTCAGGTCGCCAAGGCCCCATTAGGCTGCAAAGTCCAAAACGTGCAATAAAGCGCAACTTTACCTGGACGAGATCTGCACGGCCAACTGCGAAATCAGCCTACACTCACATTGCCTTGTCAATCTGACGTCTTGGCTCCTCAATGTGCATATCGTTCAGTCAGTTCACGAAATGCCAGCTACCCTGGGCACTTTTGTTGAGATCAACAGTTTTTCAAAAGCACAAAATCTTCAAAGTCGAAATAGAACTTCAAATGACCTCCAAAGTCAGATCTGACTTTATCCAATTCCCTGCGTGGGGAGGGAGTTGCTGAACAACCTGGGTTCTATGAACTTTTTTACTCATTTTGCGCCGTGTTTTGTTGTATGGATCAACATAACTCTATCCTTAAAAACACTTCCCCCCCCTCGCAGCAGCGTACCAGGGTTGGTCAGAAGTGACTCATAAGGTGTGACTAAATAAACACTCTAAGATATCTTTGCTAGGGTAGCGTGATTAAACTTTCCTTTTCAAAATGACACTCTTGGGTACGCACTGAAAAAAATTTGAGAGACTTTTGAAAAATTTTATTCAAAGATTCCACCATTTTCTTGGATTACTTTTTTTACTCTAGGGCATAATTGCCTTGTGATAACTCGGACCCATTGGTGGCAGCATTACATTATGGTCTTCCAACTCCTTTGGTTGGAATGGAATCTTCCTCACGGACCTGACAGATCCCTTGCCTCGCCCATGACCATCACAGCATTACCCCGTCACGTCATCCAGCCATTGTTTCGTCCATCGTTGTCTTCAAGGACACACCCTTGTCCAACTACCTGCTCTAATTTTTGCTCTCCCATCAACCTGGGTATCACAAAAACAGTGAGTCAGAGAGGTTGAATAAGGCTTCCTTTAGAAATTTGGACAAGTCTCACCACTCCACTAGAGAAGTTGGCGATTTGTTTGATTTTCTCGCACCAAGTCATGACTGACTTCTGACCATCTTCGGTCCTCCATCCGTTGACTACTGGGCATACCCTCCCCCCCACACACACACGCAGGCAGACATGCAGACAGACAGACAGACAGTCGCAGTTACGCATTTAGATGACAAGCATATGTGTAGCCGTCTGTCGTGACCCATTTCCTGTTTTGAGTCCTACTGCTTTAGAATACTTTTCGCTTGCCCCAAATGTTTGCGCACGTGTAGTATCAATGTGGAGCCTAAGACTCGTTTACAAAAGGAAAAGACAATTGACCCACATTGTGCGTGTCACAGAAGCAATCCTAAATTGATGGTATCAGAGCTGTGAAACAAATTGAATGTTTCACTTTTCTCTACTCAAGCGGTGTGTGCGTAAGCAGACAATTCAATAGCGGAAGCGCAGCCATCGCAGCTTAATAAAGACTTTCATGGCTTTCCGGCCTGAAGAAGAAAAATGTAAAAAAGGAAAAAAGAAAATTGGGTTGTAAAAAAAGTGTTGCCACAACCCCCGTTCGTTTACATATGTACACTTATGCTGGCAGGGGCATCTCATATTCAATATATAAAGTTTGTCCAGTGCGTGGCTTCTCCTGCTCGGATTTGTGTTAGGTTCTGAGAGATTCAGACCAATTTTTGTCAGAAAAATTTCGACACGCTCCATCAATTCATGTGCTGAAAGTGTCCCCTGAGCAGCAGCTCACTTTTTCAAGTGAGAGTGCAGGTTTTGACAGTTGTGACAGATCGCATCCTTAGCCAGTGAGCCGGCAAAGTGGTTAACAAAACAAGTGCGATAGGATACTCGTTCTGAAAAACCGTCTCTCAAATTTTCCCTGTGCAGAAGAGGATACAACACACAAGCCAAGTTTTGTCAGAAATATTTCATGCAGTGAGCCAGCAAAGTAATCAAAGGCGTTCATCAGCTCCAGCATGGACTTGGGCTTGCCTTGAACAGATTCGGGATTTCCCCGGAAAAGAATGAATTCAAGTCAGGAGAGCAAGCAGGTCAAGGATGGTTAGGGCATCTTGAAATAGTTTTGCTGCCAACTTTTGGGTCCAGAAATGAACACAGGTCTCGTCACAAGAACTTCTTAGTACTGTCTTTGAAGAGCTGACTTCTTCAGAGCAAATTCTTCAGCAACTCCAATTTCTTAAGTGAGCGTAAAAGTCATCTCGTTGGTTTGGTTTCGGTTAATTGTATTGCTGTGTTGTTAATTCATTAATGGATTAGGCTGACAATTTTTGAAAAACCTTTCCTCTGTCTATCCTTCGTGGCCGTTAAAAAGGCAGGAAAATCTCACATATAAACACCAATGACATACGTAACTCCAACTGTAGGGTTGATTAGGTTAGCTATATATACAGGATATACCGCTGCTGTGTTCGAGCCCAACTATTGAATGTTGTTGATTACTTTGCCGGCTCCCTAGATAAAATATTTCTGATAAAACTTGGCTCGTGTCTCGTATCCTTTGTGTCCCCTGCTGCACGGGTAAAATATCAGATTTAGACAGACGATACTACCAGAACACGGGTATCATATGGTACCGGGCTTGTCAAAAGTCGTGCATCTTTTTTGCCCCTCCGCAGAAGCTTAGGTTCTGGTCAAAGTTACACTCGGGGTTACTGAATATTCAATTGATCCTTAATTGCCTCAGTAATCAAATATCAAGTATCTGTGATGAACAAGGCCCAGAGTCTCGTACAGGTGCCACTGCTTCTGTTTGTGTCGGCAAACTTCAACATGCTTTTCAATCATCAGGCAGCGCATACGTATCTTATGCTGGTATCTATTGGAGTGGTGCAAAGACTGCAGATGTCAATTTTGACATGACTTTAGATAACAAAAGTGTGCCAAATTGAGTCATACACATCATCGCATTCAAAAATCTTCGAAAACAGAATGAGAGTTCATAAAGAGCTTTGTCATAATGCTAAAGCTAAAAGAAAGAACACCAATTGCTGTCAAATGGCTGTCAACTGTCAAATGGCAGTTGTTGCCCACGTGGAAACACCTGAGCAAGATTTGACTGCTCAGAGCCTAAAAAGGGTTCCAGAATGTGCACAAGAATTTTTGACAAACCCTGTGCTAGTTTTGTTGACCACTTTGCCGGCTCATTGGCTAAAGACTCAATCTATCTCAACGGGGGAGGTGATGTAATAGATGGCGTGGACATGTTGGGGCGAAGGGCTGACTTGGCAGACCACACCAGGCGAAATTTTGTCATGGCAGCTCAAGGCCCACAACAAACAGGCACTGGACCTCGGGACGACGCATTCTGATTGGTTCAGAACATTACAAACAAGACAGAGGTCTCAAATGCCGGCATCATCTAATGGATTCTGTTAGAGAGAGTGGCTATTTTGCGTATTTCCATTTCCGCACTGTAGGAGGAGGATGGCAACTCTGGTCTGTGTAGACCTCGATAGCAGCTAAACAATACTTGCTGAGATGTCCACTCTATCTATTATATCTCCTCCCTTGTCTCAACTGTTAAAGCCTCTACTCTCACTTGAAAAAGTGAGCTGCTGCTCACGGGGGACATTTTCAGCATATTAATTGACAGATTGTGCTGAAATTTTTCTTACAAAATTGGGCTGCATCTAGGGTTCTCTCACAAAATCTGACATACTTCCATACAAGAGGAGCCACACACCGGACAAACTTTATACAGTGAATATAAGATACTCTGCACATGCATACAGCCCATACCGTAAGTAATTTGGGCAGGGTGTAGAAGGTTGCATATGCAGCAGTGGCAGATTCTCGTGGAGAATCTGCGCCCCAAAATTGGTCGTTCAAATACTTACGCAGAAGATTGAGCACGCAAGTTTCAGTCATTGAGCATCAATTTAAATGCTGGGCATCCCAAAGTGCAGCAACCCGGAGAAGGTGATTGTCAGAGAGGCTGAATTTTCACCTTCCTTACTTTGCTTTATGAAACTGGCCAATCCTTTTCTGGGGCCCTCCGGCCTTGTAGGCCTCCAATTGTTGGGGTGCAGATTTCCAATGGGTGAGCAAGCAAACCAAAACTCATGGTTCGTGGGGAGAGGTTGCCAGGGTATCACGAATAATCACAACGGCCACTGAGGGAGGAATAACATTTTATGTGACATTGATATGCAACAGAAAAAACCAACATTTTACATCGCTGAGCGGTTGCCGAGCAGGAGTCACTCAGCGGTTATGGCGGCGGCCTTCAAAACAGCTGCCTTCTCCACGTACCTCTCAAATAAATCCAATCTTGAGAGGAAAGGGAGAAGTCGCCCATGCCAACGAGCTCGAGAGGAAGTCCGTGTACGTGTGCCTGAGTACCTCCTTCGGCCTAAGAACAGTCTGTCTGTCTGTCTGTCCGTCTGTCCGTCCGTCCGTCTATCTGCCTGTCTGTTTGTCCATCCCTCTTGTCTGTCGGTCAGTCCTCAGATCAGTCAGTCGGTTCATGGGGACGTTGGCAGCACTGGTGATAGGAATGAACGATGCTTTTTCTCCCAATTCTCATGCTTCATAAAACCTGGCAAAAAATCCCCATGTGTTTTGGCGTGCTTGCGCACCCCATGGGTTCCAGAGGCCTACAGGCCTAGAGTCGCACCCGGAAAGTCGTGGCCAATTTCATGGAAAAGAACCCTCCAAAAAGGTGAAAGTTCTCTCTGACATGTCTCCACTCCAGGTTGCTGCACCTTGAGAGTCCTAGTATGAAAATGGACGCTCAGTAACTTGAACTCACGTACTCGATCTTCCGCGTGGGTGCCTGAATTACGCATTTCATGTTCGAATTCAACCTCCAAAAGTCTCAGTTCAACGTTGGCAACGAAGGTCTCGGTGGGAAAATTACATGCATCAACGACTGTGTAAAGCAGTGTACAAACCTTTTTTCATTGTCCAATCATATCAATAGTCATGTGCGAATATTAGACTTTCTCCTTTTTTAAAAAAATATACATGGAATTTCCATAAATCGCCCTTATTATACGCAAAAAAAGTTTCGCAGCTCGTTTAACTTTAAAATGTCATTCTCAGGTGACGTCAATGCGTAAAAGTGCTAAGCCTATTTGAGAGATCCACCTTACAGAAGTTGTACCCAAATGCACCCAAATAACGACTTCTTTTCGCCATTTCTTTCACTACCCGGTGGAAACCGTAGGGGTTTTTAAGGGTCCTTGTCAGGCATCAAGCTGTAAAAACTTAGGAGCTGCGCAGACCTTATTACATCTATCATCTTTTTTTTTCTTAGTTACGCCGAAGTGGCGTGAGTCACGTACATAACCCAGTTATGAAGTCAGTCTTTATGGGCTATTCATAGTATGTGTACGTGCAGGGTGCGATTTACTTAGCTCGAAGCGCTCTTTGGGACGATAAATTGGTCGATCTGGCACCGAAATCCACGCTTAAAGCTGAAAATCTTTCTGGACGACAGGGAGCGAGACAGAAGAGCTGCGTCGCACGTGTTTGTCGCCGTCCACTCTGCCAAGGTCAAAGTCGTGTGCGTCCACACAGTCTATTTTCAACCGAGTCAGTGTGCGTGAAAAGGACTTGAAAAAGTGCGTTTGACATGTCCAACTGCGGCGGGTCCGCTCAGGGGAATTGTCAGAGCTCGTGCAAACATTTTCATCGCTTCTCCACTGAGCTCTGGCACACACGCACAAACCCCCACCCACCCACCCACACACACACACACACACACACACACACCTTGTCACTGCGCACGCGTGTACCGTGTGTTCCATAAGTGGTCGTCCATTTCTCTTCTCGACGTTGCCAAAGGAACTCATGCGGACTCCCGGTGGCGCATGAAGAGCGCAGAGAACTTGTTAGGAGAAGGATTTAGTTGATAAAAATACATTTTTTGGCTACAAAAGACTGCATAAATCTTCAGATCTGGGGTCGCGGAGAAACGTAGTGAGTGACCCCACGCAGATCAGGCACAAGCAGACGGAATTTGGCACATCGTAGTAAATTACAGTTGGAGGGCATCCCAAAAGTCAGGTCAGATTTGGCCTTGAAGGCCATCCAAGGCCGTCAGGCGCCAATTTTCGCCTTCCTGACTGAGTAGTGATGGTAGAAACCATGGGACCAAAACTGAGACTGATGACTTAATGTTACAATGAGGACGTACTCGGTATTTAGCTGTGTCCTTTTTCGTTCTCCATCAACCCGAGGATGATTCCCAACTTTGAGTGACTCAGGGTTCAGCTTAAGCAGTGGCGCTACTGTCTTGGCGCTGCGCCGGCGTTTCGAGCTTCCCCATCACCAAGTCCTTACGTGCGTGACGCCCCTGACGTCTCCCCTGACTGCTACTCAAATTCTGGCACAATGTACCATAACCAGAGACAATAACGTGAAAGTTTTCACGAAGTTGAAGAATGTCAATTTGCCGCTCAGCAAACATACTTATGAGGGTGGGTACGTTCTGGTGACTTTTGAGCCAAGATTTTACCTGGCACACGTAAAAGGAAGCTTCACAATGGCTATCCCATTCATGACACCTTATCCGGAGTATGGCTTGATCAAGATTCCTCTCGTCAGGCTTGCCACGCTACTTTTGTCGAACCCGGTACGAGAGCTCTTCTCGTTTGTTTGAACATAAGCAAACGCATCTGTCATTGGTGGGAACAACATTATAATTACCATGTGTGTGAGTACGGGCGCGTGGTCCAGACAGGTGACGTTGAAGTCCTTGGGCTTAGCAATCCCGGTGAAGATGCGGGCACACTCGTCGATGGCCATGGCCGTCCCAGGCTCGAACCCGAGGGCATCGGGGTCCAACGAACCGAGGTCGTGCGAGTTCCGGCGGTTCGACGACTCGCTGCGGTCGAAGAAGCTCCAGTTGTAGCCTGACTGGGGAGGCCCTCCGAGGGTCATGCCTGTAGCGTCTAGCGCCATCTTTTTTGCTTGGTTGCTTTGTCTGTCTTCAACGCTCACTCATTTTCCTGCAAAAGCATACATATGGTTCATATTGTGCGACAGCAGCTCCACAAAATGACTCCTTGACTCGACGCTTTCACGTAAAGTGCTTTTCCACAGCCGAAGTCACATAGTTTTGCAGGATTAACATAGTTCTCACGTTTCTGACCACTTCCCAGCACAAGAAAGACACAGGGATGAAGCAATGTATAACGTCAAAATCGCATTTATAATGATTACTAGTTTTATACAAAAGAACGTGTCATTGTTTTCATTTCTTAAATACACTGAACTCTTATTGCTTAACAGTCTCCGCCATGTTGTCGCACTTGAATGACTATTCAACATTTTGCTTCTTTACGTACAATGACTTAGAGGGATGTTGGCTCCTCATAACTCTCATTTAGCTTGACCACACAATCTTTGTTGAATAAAACTGCATTTAAAGTTGGGGTACAGGGAACTCTTGTTAAATGAGCAGTTTAAGGTTATCACAAATTTTTTCTAATATGCAAAGTGTTGAAATAACCAGACCACTCCAAAAAGCACTCATCAAAGCTAAAACTCATCATCATTTCATAGAATGAACTTCTCAATGGTTGACTGTTTCAAAGACTTATTTGCAAGAGTATTTGCTTCGCACTCAAACTTTGTATGCATTGGAAATTTGAAATTAGAGACTTGCATTTTTTTTTCTAAATCACAGGCGTCACACTTTTAATTTTGATCCAAACAATCTTTTGAAATTTAAAACTTTTTTAGCCAGATTTGAATTGCTGCATTGAGCAGAGGATCTCATGCGATAACAGATCCGTTTTGACAAATGTGGTTCTATAAAACAGACTTCTCTATAAACTGATGCTTCACAAATGGGACTTCACTGTACGTTCTGCAATCTGAGTGACAGGAGATGTGATTGAACAGAGCTTTGCTGGAGTTCGACGAGACATTGCGACAGCAAAGCGATTTCTGAAGTCACGTATGTACCATCTACTGTATTTATCCGATTGGTACCACCCACCCCCTCTTGAATAGCAGCCCACTCTTAAATGGAAGCCCCGTGATCCGCAGGCAAAGCAAACGCGAAAGTACCAGTAGCTGTACAGAAGCACGTTGGTCACACAAGTACAGAGGACTTCTTTCTTCATAACTCGTTAGAATGACGAGGTTCACTATTTCAAGACTTGAAGAAGAAGAATCACAGGCGATGAAGAATCACAGGCGGAACTAAAGAGAAGGTGGAAGTGCAGCAGCCTCCATACTGACGAGATGGCTTAGCTTTACTGTATGTTGCTCTTAATCAATAAAAGTTGTTTAATGTAAGCCTCCCCCTGATTAGTGACCCCCTCGAAAAGAGCACCCACACCCTGAGCCTTTTAAAACCATAAATTCTAGGAGTACTAATAGGATAAATACGGTAATTCATGCGTACGGTGTATACCAGGGGGAGTCGAAAAGTTCCCGGAAGATTCATCACACGTGTATGCATGATATAAAGAAAACTTCGGAGTGTAGAGAGGCGGAAACACCGCTCTTGACTTGGATCGTGTGTACAGAAAGGAATTGCCCAACCGGGTCAAAATTCTGAGACTTCCATTCTGATTTTCTTACTTCTTCTTGAGTTTCTCTCCTGTCACCTTCGGTTTTTGAAAACAGAAGGCCAAATATGCCTGCAGATTTTACGTACGCGTGGCGAAAAAAACGCCAAAAAAGTACTTTTTCGGACCAAGTGCTACGTCTTCGTTGGTCGTCCTAAAAGAAGGTCAGATTTCTGCTGACGACCATCGAAATGCACTGTCCATGTTGGCCCCACTCAGCTTGTGCGAGTCCATGGGCACGCCCAACATCTGCGCACTTGATCTCTGGCAGAGCACGAACCAAATGCAACACAATTCTTTCCTTTTTTGGTCCTAGATAGACTCACATTCTTCTTTGGTGCCAACTATAAGTATGCTTGGTCAATAAAACTGGCCAAGTCCTGAATGGTGCTTTCTTAATCAAGCCTTTTCTTTATCGCTCCGCTAATAACATGCCTGGAGTCAATGTATAATAGCAGCAACAGCAACAACGGTTCTATTTCTTTGATTTTCATATTATTTGATTGAACCAAGACGCATCTTTATTGAAAAAGTGGAGACAGGGTTTTTGCCATAAGAAGTGGGATTCAAAAACAATATCTGTTCCAAAACTCTCATTTTGCCGATTTCAGCCTTGAAGGGAGAGACCAACTTTCCAAGAATGGGAATGGATGTGTGTGCATTCTTGAAGGAAGCAGCTCAAACTTTTCCACCAGGAAAGGCAAAGGAAGCAACAAGAATTCGATGGCTCACAATTTCCCCAATTCTGACTGGCATTTTTGCTTTATGGGGGAAGTTGGGTGGTCCTTTAGCCAACGCTGCTGCAGTTTGCCGCTGCAGCCACCGACCACTAATACACACATGCATGCACAGAGAGCTGAGAAGCATCTGGTTTGGCCGCGATCATCATCAGTGTCCTATGCATCGTCATACACATGCTTAACATAAAGCTCTGTGCTGTATTCATAATTCAGCCTTAGAAGGGAGATCGGGGCGGTGGCGGAGAAAGTTGGTCTCCTCACCTCCAGCCGATTCGTGCCGTGTGAGGCAGAAAAGATGTCGCGTGTTTTCTTTTCTCGTGCTCACTGTTTTTGCACGGACAACACGTTGTAGACCTTCATATTTATTGATACTCTGACCGTAGCCACGACAACCATCGACGACATCCTGAAGACCGCAGAAGCTCTGGGATCAGCGCGCAATTGAGAAGGGCTGGAGCAAAAGTTTAAAGAACTTGCGCGACACGACAGCGACGACTTTTTTGCAACACGCCAAAGGTTTCAATTTTTCTTCTTGAGCAAAACTTCCTTCATCGGCAGTGGACGCAACTCCGAAACCACGTCACACCGCTCCAGCTGTGTCAGGAAGTGTCCATATACGTGACAAATTGATATTCCAGTTTCCCATTAAACAGCCACCTCGGTCGAAAAAGGGTATCTTGACCCACACCGCCCCCCGGTGTGGGTCAAGGGTCTGAATTAGCCTATGAGCATTATTCAAGCATTTTAAGACACTAATATTGGTACCAACTGTCCTTAGGAAAACGAACACTAGCGAGATCGGATCAGGACAAAATTGAATGCTCATGCAGTCGAAATCTGACCTGGCCTTTTTAGCTATCTGAGATCAAACTTAACAGCTAGTTCATATGGGATCGGAATGCTGGGCTCACATCTAGGGATGAAAGTGAGTTGAGACCTAAAAAAACTCTTCCCAATTGAGCTGGATAAGGTGAGAAAATAGTTGTTCTTAATATAATTCTGGAATCTAAGGGTTAGGACTGAGTGTACACATGGTGAGTACACAAACAATTGGTGGACTTTTGCTGACTTTTGAACTGCCCCAAAATATGTTGGGGGTCTCTGGGCTCACCCCCAGCAGGAGTCCTGGGGTCCCTACCCCTAGAGGGGAGGAAGGGGGAGCCGAGCCCTTCTCCTAGCAAAAAAAAATTGCATTTCACTACTGAAAAAGTGACCTCAAAATGCGATTTTTTGTCTTTTTTGTGGCCAGCAGGTGTACGCTCACTTTTGCACTGCACTGTCTTTGCTGCCTGTCCAAGCTAGGTTTGACCCACGGTAGGACCCAAATTTTTGCTGTTAGATTCTCTTGAAATGGCGAGCATCGATCATGCTCATTCAGATACGCAATTGACGACTTCTGTGCAATTGCGACCCCTACCTTGCGTCTCTGCTGTTCATGCAACTTGCATTTGCTTGGTGTCGCCTCAAATGACGTAACGGGAGCTTCTTTCGGCAGAAGCAGCAAATTGTCCTTCGCGCAGTTCACGCCCAAAGTGGTCTCCTCCTTCGACGAGGCCAGATCTGGGCTCTTCGGCCAACATTTTGACAAGTTCGTCGAAATGCTCGCCTTCACTGGAGGCGACGTCCAATTTGCGATCCGTCACGTTAGCACAAGGCCATTGTTGACTGAAGGACTTAAAAAACCCACACTTTAGACCCTGAGAAACTGAAAAGTTGTGAATCAAGAGCTCCGCAGGTGCATGAAATCCCTGAATTTGTGTGATGGAATTGAAAATTCAACACTGACCCAAGTTGCAGTACTAATTCATGCCCTCAACGGAGGGAAGAACCGACTTCCTTGACTAGAAAATGAGTCTAGACAACTAGAAAAGAATCTCTTCTCGCATCCTTCTCGGTACTATTGAGAGGCATGAGTTGCCAAATGTAGCTCTCATTGCAGATTGCTTTTGCCAGCTAATTTGTGCCCTCAGTTGCTTCAAACAGATTCCTCGACAGAATCTTCTATTCACTCCTTTTTGTTGCTAAAAAGTCACCCTTTACCTCCAGTCACCCTGTACTCCGCTCTGGTTGACGGGAAGGCCCGACACAGACGCATGTAAAAGAAGTTCTTCAAAAATGTACGCTGTCGGGTCATTTGAGGCCTCTTCTTTGTCCCTCCCCTGAGCCTTCATTGGAGAAAAGAAACGTGAAGAAAAGACAGAAAAAAGGTCTTTGAAGGCCGCAAATGTTGGGAAAGAGAGCAGGAAATTGTCCCGCCCTGAAACTTTCAGCGTGATCGCCCCTTATTGTGCAGTTGTAAGAGTGCAGAGCGCAGGGACGCACTTGAAGAAGAAAATACTGCTGCGAGCTCAGTCTTTCAGCTGACTCATTTTGCACGAAAAAGCGTCCAGAGCAGCGCTGGCGAACACGACATTGTTTTCACGCTACAGTGTGCATCAAAAATAACGGAGACCGGATCAGGGCAGCACAGACGTCCAGGTTGGCACCCCAAAAAGTTACGTCGTATTTATGTTTTTTCTCTTAAGTCTACGCTGACTTACTGTAACCGGAGGTGATAGCGATGGAAAGCCTGCTGAGATAAATGATACATAAAGCAGTGGTTAACTATCAAGACTGGTCGTTTCGTCGTTGGCACCTTTAGAGAGGACGTCAAGATGCCGACGATAACGTCCGAACGCTTGACAAAGTTGGCACCAAACGTGCAGGTGCCAAGTCGGGACTTGGATGGCATCACGCATTCAGTGAGTGCACATTTGGAATTCCTGGAACTGCGATCAAGTCAAGCAGTTTGATCGGGCCAGACGTGCAGCATGGGGACCTCGCCCAACTCCAGGCCTGCGTTGTGGCGGCAGCGTCAGCCCTTGGCTCATCCTGCCCCGGAACAAAGTACTTGAAATGCCTCTTGGATCCCATGGGACCAAGTGGTCTTGCCATTGAGTCATGTAGATGGCAGCACTAAGCCGATGGGCCTTAGAGAGGCAACGCACTTTCGAGGTTTTGACGGCTCCTGGTGTTTCATGGTCCTGATCGGACCCTCTCCCTCGACCAAGGGGAGTCCTAAGAGCTGTTCATGAGGCTGTTGAACACGTGAGCGACAGGAGGGTTGCTGTCGTCAGACAGAGGTCGGTGTCCTCAGGCTCCACTCTAATAGCCAACTACTTCCCAAAGAAGCAGACCCTCTTTCTCCCCCTGCGCAGTCGTGGGTGAGGGTGACTTTGGCCCGCGGTGTGGTGATGCGAACAGCGGCCATTGACCGCCCATTCTGCCTCTCACACCCTTCATGGTGGTCGGTCTTCTCGGTCGTCGTCCTTGGAGAGTGCGGCTTCCTCTGCGCTGTTGTCAGCCCTTCAAACCTCTTGAGGATCTTGGCGACGGCAGCCTGGATGATGTTGAGCTTTTATGCTATCGCCTCGTGTTGGATACCCCTCCTCCGTGTCGGAAATATCAGCTGGAGCAGCGACGCCAACAGAGCCTTTCAGGCCCGTGAGTCTTGGCCATGACCTTGGCCATGTTGCTGCAGCTGCTGTGCACTTTCGGTGCAAGTTTGGCTGAGGGCAGCACAGAGATCTGAATGGTGCCATCGATTCTGTGCACGTCATTCTTGTAAAGTAGCACTTTTTTTGGATTGTGGATGGTTTCCTTTAGGGGCATCAAGGCACCTTAAGCTGCAAAATCCAAAGAAGGCTGTAACATTCTTCTCCACAAGGATGTTGGTACTTTGACGCTGCTTATTTATTCTCCCTTTCTTTAAGTAACCGCTTAGTTTTACAACGCCTGAAAGCACATGATAGAATGCCTTTTCGGCCCAATGTGTTTAGCGTAGTGTAAGTGCTGCTTTATGTCACGCTGCCAGCAGAAAACCCCAGGCAGGTAAACTAAATAAGATGATTACATCTGTCCGTGTAGGGCACTGGGCCCTTCACGCTGTTTGGGGTTTTGAAGCTCGAGGGCATTGACGACGTGAGTGAGGGGTGGGGTCATCACGGCCCGTGAGCTGCAGAACCCAACGGAGGCAGTCGAGGCCTTGACCAGAAGGATGTTTGACATCACTTTTTTGTTCACTCCTTCCCAAACTTTCTCTGCCCTATACACACTATTTTGTGCAGTATGGTGTCCGTTATTTTAGGCACAAATCAGGCATATAAACCCCGATGTCACTTCTTCTGTTTACTCACAGCTTTTTTTGTTCTGAAAGCAGGCAGGTAAGAAGCTCTTTGCCAGACAAATCAGGCGCACAGCTGTTCAAGTCGAGCATAAGGCTCAAGAATCAGGAATATCGAGCCGTTGCATCTACCTACAGTGCAACTACGTCTCTATGTCTGCCGCGGGGTTGGGGCTCCCACTGCTGGACCAATCTCCCCCAAAGTCGATCAGCAGACCTTACGTTTCATTGGCTGTGGAATGGTGGTGAGGATTTTTTCACACTTTTCTGTCCTGCAAGGTGTAGTAGATGCAACATAGCACTTTTAGTCACTACTACGTAGCTTTTAGATGATTTTCTAACTTTTCTTTAGAAAGACTAAAAGGCTTTCTAAAAACTCATGGAGAAGCAGGTGAGTGCGAATCTACGGCACCTCAGAAATAGGAAGACTACATCTATATAAATAGAGGTGCTGTAACCAATAGAACCATCTCGTATAGGGGGTCATCTGGTCCCTCAGATAGACAGCCAGTACTGGTACAATCATTAACATCATTTTTTTAGTCCACATGATTGTTTCTCGTACTGGAAGGGGGCAAGCTGTAAACAGGATGCACGCTGAACCTTGCCATTTTGTGAAATGACTGCCATTTAAATTATTTTTTTTGCAGAAAATCAGTGTTACTGGGGCATCATTTCACGATAATACAGGGCATCATAGGGAAGGAGGATAATCCTTAGGCCTACATGCTCTAACAAATTTATGCCTATCTTCATTGCCACGCCACCTAGGCGAATTCCTGAAAACATTCTATGATGTTAAATTGCCCTCTGTTGTCTTTAGAATGATACCGTGAGTCCCATAAAAGATTCATATGCTAGTCACTTTAACTGGAATAGTGAACCGTGCGGTAAGATTCATCTCTGTACGGTAAACTTTCTGACTCTGCGGCAACTTCCGCCATTGCACAGCGAATTTCACTGTGTTGCACCTCTGCACAATAAGTAGGGTAGTAGGGATGTGAAAAAGCAAGTGGACAAGTGGAGCCACTGACGGCTGTGATGAGAGACGAGATGGTCTCCATGTTGCGAGTTTCGGCAGTAACATTCACGATCAAGGAGGTGTCGGTGATGGAGGAGACCATTTCGAAACCTGGAGCTGCTACCCAGACCCAAGTTGCCAAGAAAAATGGCACCAAACAGTCAACTTTGGTGCTGGAGGTGGTCCGTGGCTTGACAGCAATGTCCATGCCAGGCAGGTTGAAAATGTGTCCATGATTGAGTCTAGTGAGGCCATTTTGCAGCAGAAGCACTTCTTCTAGTAAAAAAAAATGCTTCCTGTTCGTTTCCGAGAACAAATACGAGGCGTGTGCACGTCAAAATGCGCGTGCTTTGGTAGCTTGGTCCAGAGTTGAAATATCAAAAAAATTTAAAATGCCGGTAGTCCTGTGGACTATTGGCTACAACTT
>JAAUXU010063014.1_pt1 | contig 19618 bp, 23 predicted proteins | sample 7278151 | NCBI WGS metagenome assembly JAAUXU01 (sample SAMN14350113, study PRJNA611818) | marine sediment metagenome | isolation source: surface marine sediment (1.8m) | place: French Polynesia: Moorea | collected 2018-08 | reverse complement strand
GGCAGCATGGCCGTTGTCGGGACCTCGCCCACATCCTTCTTGTACACTACATTGCAGGTGATGCGTCAAATTCCTTCGCAAATTCGCAAGCCCATTTTGCGCCGACGAATCCAGAAGCGCTGCCAAATGATCCAGGTCCCAGGCCAGCCATCTACGGTGGAGATCCCGGTCGTCAGGATCGTCTACAAGAACGTCTGCTACAACGTCAACGTGCCTCAGTGTTCATCAGGAGGGTGTAGCACTGGATATTGCAACCAGGGTAGGCAGAGAAAAGTAATATGGTGCAGCACACGAAAAAGCCCACAACATCAACGCAGGTCAAAGCGTTTGCTCCTTGAATGAATTCAACACAAACACCGTCTGCCCCGCCAGCGCCGGGGCCATCGGCGTCAATGCCGCTGTTGCTTCCGGCGGAGGTGTCTCTCGAGTCGGTGGGTCGCAACAACAACTTGTATCACCCTGTCAGCAGATCCGGGAGCCGGTGTGCTACGGAAATCCGGGCTCCTGTAACCCGGGAAGCCAACAATGTTGCTCCAGCGCTCCCCAAAGAATATGCAGACAGGTAAGAAAACACCTGCATGTCCACGAGCTGCGCCCCAACCTTCATTGGGATGTGCTTGGGATTTGGGTTGTCCCACTTAAACCGGATCCGTCCATGATCTGTAGGTTCCTCAACGCGTGGTCGAGAGGGTGAAGCAGACTGTGCCCGGAAACATTCAGTGGCGCAAGGAGTGCAAGGACTTCGCGTACAACGTGACCGACTGGATCACGGAGCACGTGAAACGCAATGAGAGCGTTCCCATCAGGGACTGCGAGCCGGTCGTCAAGAACGAATGCCACAACGTAACACTGCCACAGTTCAAGGTCATCACGGAGCAGAAGAGCGACAGAGTCAAAGTCATGCTGCCGGCATGCAGGTACTACGTACGTGTATGTACTGAAAGTGTAAAATGTGTTACACACGTGCTATACCTGTACGTGGCAGGCATCAAACGGTGAAGGATCGCTACTGTCACACCTTTCCCACGGGAGACGTGGAGTGCAAGCCACAGGTCATCCGAAGGGGGTTCAGGGTCAACAAGATCAAGTGCGACCAGGACAGGGACAGGCCGTTCTGTTTCCGATTCCCCAGACTCAACTGCAGGTATATATTGTGTACTTACTTATGCAAGACGAGCATGTCGATCATCAGTCGGTTTTCTTCCTCCCCAGACTTGGGTCTGACACGAGTTGTCGCATGGTTCCCCGCCAGGTGTGCACCGACACCTGCTCCAAAGACCCCATGTGCAATACCTGCAATCAGTTCGTGCAACAGGGGCCAGGATTTGGCTCCTGTTCGTCCTCATCATGCGGGAACTTCTATCCTGGAGTCTATGGCAACGACACCGTTGTCGGTGGGCAGGGTTATTATCCCGGAGTAGGGTCAGATGTCCAATACCCCTGGGGCAGCGCCGGCGGAGGTGGGCTTTATCCTGGTGAAGGTGGCTTTCTCCCAGGGGGACAAGGTGTGGTTGGTGGAGAAGGATACTATCCTGGAGGACAGGGTGTGGTTGGTGGAGAAGGATACTATCCTGGAGGACAGGGTGTGGTTGGTGGAGAAGGATACTATCCAGGAGGACAAGGAATTCTTGGTGGAGAAGGATATTATTCTGGAGGCCAGGGGGCTATCGGTGGAGAAGGGTACTATTCACCACAGTCCACATCCGGGGTCGTAGAAGGCGAAGGCTATTACCCCGGCGGCGGCCAGGGTTACTACTACGGTGAACCTAGTAGTGAGGTGCCTTTAGGCAGTTACCCCGCTTCCGCCGCCTACCCCGGTGGTGTCGTCAGTCCCTACTCGGCACAGATGTCCTCCGTGGCCTCGGATGACGCCGAAGGCGTAGCCAAAGGGTCTCTGGTCGAGGAAGATGTCGAAGAAGGGAAGGCAATCAGTAATTAACGGGTCTCAACTGCGGTTGAAGGATGAATGCTGCTACTTCCACCTCTGCTTTCTTTTTTTGGTGCATATTTTGTAATTCATAGTGTACGTCAAGAACTTTTTGTTGCTTTTCTCCAGCGTGGCATATTTTGATGGATTCATTTCTCTCCCTCACACTCACTGACTCTCACTCCTTCTTTGTCCCTCACTCACTAACTTTGTACAGGGTTAATAAAGTGCAGCCTTCCGTAAAAGTCACAACTCGAACTCTGCCAGCACCATATTGTGGTCTGAGGCCGACACTTGGACGTGCTCGCAGCGGACGAGAGGATGCTCTGCCGCCATGGACTTGGAGGTGAAGACATAGTCGATCCTCGTGTCGAATCTGCAGGTCCCGACCTCGCCGCGCCGACCCATGGACTCCCAACAGTCGATGAGGTCGCGTTTTCGCACGTTCTCCATGACCTCGACTTGAGGTGACTCCCAGGAGTTTCTCATTCTGACGCTGGCGATCCTGTCCCACTCAGGGTCGGTGTAGTCGCTTCTGGTGAGCGCGTTGAAATCTCCGGCCCAAATCTGCTTGGCGTCCGTGGCGAACAAGTCGGACAACTTGGACGCCAGCTCGTGCTCCTCCGTGATTCTGCGAGGTTCGATGCGGTAATCTGGAAGAGAAGGTTGCTGAAATTCACATCGACGCTGGTTCTTCAGCTTGGACTCACCGAGGTGGACGGATGCGACGTAGACGGGTGGAGCACCTTCCTTGACGGCCACACTCCCAATGACAGCTCTCATCCGGGGCTGACCTCTTCTGTCAAGGTCTCCCTCGTTATTCAGAACCCGCACATTGCCACAATTGTACTTACTGAGGCTGAAACTGTTCGAGAGGCAGTTTACTGACGATGGCACATCCAAAGTGGATTAACTTCCACTTGTAGTCGGGCCTCAGGGACAAGAACTGGTGCAAGTCGTCGGAGCCGCACTCTTGGAAGCACAGCACATCGGGATCATGCTCCTGTATGGACGGAGAAGAGTTGTTAAGCAGGAAAAAGAAAAAGACAAACTCATGGCAAAACGCAAGAAGCAAAATGTTCGTATCTCGGGCTTGTACCTGCGTAAGTGCCACAAGCCTTAGTACGTTGTCGGCGTAATTCGCGTCCTTCCAGTTGTGAACGTTGAGCGTCGCGACCTTCAAGCTCATGCTGTCAGGCAAACAATGATAAGGAATTGCTCGCCCGTTGCTGCAGGATTCATGACTCACCGTTGTTGCCAGGACAGCATATTACAGTGGAATTCAAATAAGCGGGACGTCTAAAGGGTCCACTCGAATAACGTTACTCGAAAGTTACTCAATTGTTCGTCCGTTATTATTGCTCACTCGAGAGAGCACTAAAATGAACTAGTGAAATATGACCTAGAAGAGCGACGTCATCCAGAACCAAGCAGCTCGACGTCATCAGCTGATATGATGCTCTTAAGCAGAATCGGGCACGGAGAAAGCCAACAATAATCCTAAAACTAATACACAGCTTTCTGTCCGTCGACATCAGTTTCCAAGGCTCTGCGCCATTGATACTGTGTTCCAATGATGTATTCAGGTGTGCGGAGTTCATACGTTGATGCGTACCAAGTTTCAATGGGTTTCAGTGGGGTTCTGAGCGTATTTTTGGTTGGTGAAACATATATTCAAATCTCCCGCCGAAACAAGTTCCGATCTTCAGACGCACCTTGGCCTCGTCACAGGGTCCACGTCAGTACCGCTGCTGACTCGATCGTGCTCTGCAAATTCTTCGGCTATTGGGAACCTTAGCATGATGTAAAATCTCAGTATATAAGTTTAGGTTAAGGTGCCCTGAAAAAAGTACAACATATTATTGAACACCAGGGTTTACTTCACACGTGGTGACTTTTTCAGCTTTCTATTTCTCTTAAAGTATTGATTCCTGTTTCGCTTAGGTGGAAAATGTTGCATGAAGCAAGAACCTCTAACATACAAACTTCAAGGTTGAAGTACGCAAAGCAAAACATTATGGTATGTCTAAAAATAGACGTGTCAACTATGCATATGCCTACGGCCAATATCCCATCCCACAACACAAAACTGTTTAGAAATTTTTGAACTAGCCTGTTATGTATATCCATTATTTTACTTTTATTTACGTATCACACAGGAAGCGACTCGAGAAGTGAAGCAGAATACATACGTAATACGCAGTGTATTTTACTAAAAAAAGTAGTACGCACTGGAGAGGCACTGTTTATATCAGCATCTGTCGGAGATCGATTCTCTTGTCCAAAACCTTTGCGGCCATGGATGCTGACAGCATTTCTACCTCATGCTCCTGGAGCAACTCCTTCGCCTCCTTGATGTCATGATACTCAAGCAGAGAATCCTTGAGTAGAAGAGCAGTTGGAGCTGGGAGGTCTGCCAGCAGGAACAGAGCGTCGTTTATCTTGCGGGCCTGAGACAAATCAGGTGAGAATTGTCTGAGGATGGGTAACAAGCCCATGTTGATGTCTGTCTTCAGACACGTGGCGCCCGACCAGCTGAATTCGTTTTGCAGGATCATGTCAAACAGGAAGAAGTCAGTGAGCAGCTCAGTGAGGTGATTGATGACTCTGGCTGACACCTCGGGTCTCAGGTGCTGACAGACTGACATGAGGTTCACTGACAGCGTCTGGAACATTCCCAGGGACTCTGGACTTGGAGAAGTCTGATCTGTAGGATCTTGTTTGTGGTCACTAGTCCAGTCTAGTCTACAGTAATCGAGGCTTTGGGCTCGGACTTCGTAAGACACAAGTTCAGCAGCCTCGATAGCGGAATCCTGCACGATGAACCTGAAATGAATGTAAGCAAGTGATTACTTAAAATAATTTCAAGAGCTTACGGGAATCCGCCCACCTGAATCCTTCGGCAATGGTGGCAAAAACAGCGGGATTTTCTTCCTGATGCGCCAGCGCCAGGCGTAGGAAGAGTGGTGTCTCCTGCCAGGACTCGAGCGTGTCTGCGAGGTGCGCGGCGGAATTCAGGGCCAGAGGAAACACCTCGAAAAACATACGTGTGCACAAGGGTATCAGTTTTAGGGTTTCACACCTCCAACCGGGGCCCTAACGCTGCGGCTGCGCAAAATCGACTTGCAACCTGGGCAATGAGCGCTCAAGCTTTCCCTCATGCGACAAAATTTTGGGGCAAGTTTACTCTGCTTCAAACATAAGTGAGCCATGACCCCATTTCTATGTTCTTCCGTAACAAGTGAGCTATTTGAGACTCGTACATCTATTTGGCTGATTGAAGTACAAGAATGTTGTCGGATGTCTGTAGGAATGCATTCGGACAGATGTAGCAGGAAATCAGTCCCACAGCTCAATCAGTACGACTGGTTGAAATGATTTACTCTGGATACTGATCATGGTCACTGAACTGAATCGGTTGACCATCTTGGTCTCTCTGCCGTGGGACATGCAAGGTGTCAAAACAAATCTTCTTTGACAGGTTTGGCTTTGTTGTATTCCTGGACCAAAATCCTTTCATTTCAGTGCCAAAACTGAAATGTAGTCACAGCAGGGGTGATTTTGATCTCACCTTTAAATCAACAACTGTGTTGGCTCCTACCTTCATGACCTCAAGCATTTCTGATGCTGTGCAACCACCAGATCATTTAAGTCCACACCAGAAACCACTTCAGCCAAACAGCTTGTAGAATTATTATAATCTGCCAATAATCAAAGCTTTAGTTCCAAATGGCTCACTCATTTGAGAACGGAGGGAAAACTAAAAATCGGCCGGAAAATGCAACTTTCTGCATTTGAAGCAGGGGGGCGGCAACTTTTGGTCGGCACTGTGAAAAGGGGAGGGGGAGGAGACATCTAACCCTTCTGCACATGTATGACCTCTGATGACGAGAGTAGCATTCGCTTCTCGGAGTGCAGCAGCTTGACCAGTCGCATCCTGAAGTCTTCAAGCAGCTCCAGCAGCAGTGCCAAAAAGTGCAGCTGCAAATTCTCTTGCGCCAGAGGCTTGAACCTACGGTGACAGTTGAGTTAGATCCACTAAAAAGTAACTTGGCTGGAGGGGTGAGAAAGAAACTGTCATTGGCTTGCACTGAAGGGCAGAGGCACCGAGGACACACCTGGCCACGAGGATTTGTAACAGTCCTATGAACTCGTCCACACAGCGCAGGATGTCGGGATTGAGCGGACAAGCCTGGAGTCCCTCATTCTCCAGCAGAATAGCATCTATCTTCTCAAATGCATACTTGCGTTCTAGGGAAAGCCACCTGGAAAATGTTGGGCATTGCATCATTCATTTCAGCTCGCATGTTACCCAATTGAATATAATTAACACAATCTGACAGGGGCACAATGTTATGTGTGCGGAAAAGCTCACCTTTGGTAGACCTTTTTTTCTGCAAGCACCGAGACGGGCCACAAGTCAGGATCCACAGCTTGTGCAAATGGAGCTACGTCCTTCGTGAAGATCAGGACCTCGTCGATCGCGTGGCTCAATAAGATATCATCCAGCTCCAGCTCCTTAAAAAAGAGTTGTCATGCACTGTACCGGGAAAGATTAAAGGTCTCGAGCGTTCTTAGGTTGAAACGAGAACAGGCTATGATGAGTACGCTCAAAGACCAGTGCCAGTGTTACAGTGGATAGTGTGTTAGGCAACAAACTGCATAATATAGGGTGAACTTCAGCATGTAAAAGGTTCAACTCTAATTACAGTCTCTCCATCTCAGTGGGAGAAGGACAAAGTCGGTTGTGATACAATGGATTCTCTGAAAGAAAATCAGCCACCATTTCGAAGGCATAAACTATCTGAGAATCAATCTGCCAGTCTTTATAGTGTTCCTTTATCACAGTGATGAAGGAGCACCTGCTCTGGTGCTAAGAGAAGCTGATGCTGTAGAAGCTGTCTCAAATTTCTTATAAGAACATTATAAGGAAACATCAGATGTCCTTCGTTTCTCTTCTCGTCAATCTTCATAAGGTGCTCCACATTTCTACTGTTGGGGCCTACAAAACTCGAAAATAAAAAAAAAACTTCTTGCCCATTTAGAGCAGCGCAGTGTTGCCAATGGCTTTTAAGCCAACCTGATCTGGAAAGTTTTCCAAGAAAAGTTGTAAAAAACGAAAAATCGCGTGGTTTTGGGGCCTTTGTAGCGATTTGTACTGGCAAAAGTTTGCCTCATTGGACTTTCGGACGGAATTGGTAGTTGACTTTGTTTCTGCCCTCAAGTGATTCATTCTTCAATGTTCTTTTTGTGATGATGCCAGAGAGATGTTGAGCAGGTCTTTGAGCATCTGTGGTAAACAATGATAGACTGAGAGTCCATCCAAGTTGCATTTATCAACCATGTATCAAAAGAGCAGCCTTGAGATGATATTTCTTCTGCCCATTATTAGCCTTTACTTTAAAGAATTCCTCAGAAACATGATGCGGCGTTGGTGTTCAAGTTGCTGCCATGATTGGATCATCTGCCAGTCCTACCTTCAAGTCTATCCGAAGCTTCTCACTGGCCAACAGCAGCAGCCCGCGGTCGAAGTTGCTCCGCTCCGCTATGATGCTTCCCCTTGGAATTCCCAGGATGCTTCTGATGGAAACTCCCATGCAAAAATCGAAGAAACGCGCTCCTCCTTTTAGCCAGAGCTTGATCTGCTGCAGAAACCACTCAGGCCTCACCTGGAGTTAGTACACGGATTTCTCTTATAAGTACAGCCAACCAACTTTGGAACCACGTGTTATAGCGCATAAATGGAAGAAGAAACATTTCTAAAAAAGATGCTTATGATCTTTAAGATAATTCTTATCTTCTGTTGAATATGTCTTGTCTCACTATGTTATTGGTCTTCCTCCTCCCAAAGAAGTGGTATTTGAATCGCTTCCTCAACGGCTCCAACATCACCGTCGATGGTCTCTCAGAGTCCACGACAGAAGACAGAAATGTGAGAAGCTCAAAATGCGCCCGAAAGACCTCGATGACCTCCGCCGACCTTTCCGAGTCCACCTTAGCGATTGTGAAAGGATTGATGAATTAGCGAATTGAAATCCATGTAGATTTTTTAATGTTCGCGCTGTTTTAAGCAAACTTGCCTGCAGTCTGATGCAGGACAGTGTGTGTATGTGTATCAAACTGTGAGACATAATGTAGAAACGTTATTCATATAAACTATGGTACACGTCTTACCAGTTTTCCCACTGACGACGATTCCAAGACGCACTGGGGATAATTCAGTTTCTCCAGGTCCTGCTGCAGCCTGTCCTTTGTCACTATTGCGACTACAGCAGCCGTTGAACCCAACGTCTCCTCGGTCAACCGACGCAGGTTGGCGCAGTTGCTGCCCTCCAGAACCTTGGCGCACCTACCGTACAAGTAGCCACATCAATACTGCTGACTCATAAAGTAATTGCGATAGCACCTTTTGAGACCATCGAGGGTGACTTGAACCTCGGCAGATTCGTCCTTGTCGAGGGCGACCTGCGCTGCTTGCGCCAGATGCGCCAAGAGCTTGCGCCACCGCAGCCACTGGAGAAGTCGATCTTGGCGCATGAGCGGTGCCAACCTCGTATCATTCGTGGCCCCCTCTTCTTGCTCGTCCTCCTGCTCCTCCGTGGACTTCGTCAGCAGGAGCGACCTGTTTCTGCCCTCCACGAGCTTGGCCTGAGTCCAAACTTCTCGAGCCGACTCAAGCGCTCGACCAGAGGACTTCAGCCTCGAGTCCAAGTCCAACATGGCCAAAGCGAAGTGGGACAAGGGCTCTAGATCAAAAGCTAGTGCACAAGCATACCAGATTCATACGAATATCAGTAAACCACGGACCTAGGTAGCTAGATGTACACCTTGCACACAACTGCACGACGTCAGCTGATGCAATAGGCGCCACTGACGTACAGACATCTAAGCTAAGACAGAGATCGACTACCGAAGCTGCAACTGGCTCCCCCGGCTTTAGTACAATAAGCCATCAGCTGCGGTAACAGAGGAGAACATGAAGTCCTTCTCCAACATGGTCATGTGGCGTGGCCAAAGAGGGAGAGACGCAATGTCCGAGCAATTTGGACAGGGCCACTGCCTGGACCACTTTTCCACGTCCAGTTGAGATCAAAAGCTTTCTCATCACTTGATGAGAAAAAGCATGTTGGTTCTGAGGAGCATCTGATGCAGCTGTGATAGGTCCCTCACTCGCTCATACGGTCTTTGAGTCATACTCTTTGAGACAGAAAAGTGCCGCTAGATGTCGCCACTTGCTGACCTCTGAAGCTCGCGGTCACAGAATCCTAAAGCGTTGAAAAATCAAACAAATAAAGCTTTCCTTTGCATCAGTCCACAGTCTTAAGCGCTTCAGGACACTCGCTACCCCTTTTTCAGACCCTGGCACGTGACACATGTACAAAAAAAACACTGAGAAGCAATTAGGACTGATGTTTAATATAGTCAGCAAATATGCCATTTCAAGCATGCATGCAAGGTCGCTTTGGCTGTCTCATCCCTCCAGAGAGAGAGAGATGAACACATTGAGACGCAGGTGCTCCAGTATTCACGTCAGACATTGACTTGATGTGTAGGTCAGGGAGCTGTCCCGAATCAATGCTCAGCTCGGCTCGTGTTCATTGGCTGGCACTTGAGTAATTCGCGAGTCAAAGGGTTCGGGTCAAGTCAAATGTAGCTACTCTGCTGCAATCGCTCCTATGTTATAAAGTAAAACCCACTGCGTTCTTTATTCATTACAGCGGCGACAGCTGCATGGAGTAAAACTGCTGTCTTGCCTGTCATGATGAATGCGACCCCAATGAGTCAGTCACTTTGCGTTGACTCTGTTCAAGCAACACCTGTCTGCTCCGTCCTCCTGAACGCGGGCGAGCCGCGCCACGTGTCAAACTTGTGGAAGAAAAAAACCACAACAACGACCGCGGCGGCAACAACGCCAAACAGGTTCTTGCCAAGGCTCGCAAATAAAGACTTTATCGAGTCTCTCGAGGCACTCAATACTTGAGGTTGGTGCCATGCTCGTCGGTGGTAATGGACAAAAAAAGGTCATGTAGTCGTCAGCGATGACTTGGTGGCAACCCTGGCTTTAGACACGCCTTATGCATTGAGCCATCGGCCTGGATCAGGCCGGCCCCGGAGCCGGACGCCCACTTTGTCACAGCAGCAGCAGCAAACGGCTGCGGCGGCTGCGGCTTGGCTTGACTCAACACGGGATGCATTAAGCCAAAGAAAAACTTCGAGCTTTTTTCCAGCCTTCAGGTTCAGAGCTTGCTTTAACAGGTCCAACTTGAGCTCCCTCCTACCCTACCCCAAAAAAGCCCAAAGTGTTTAGGGGAGTGCTCAAGTTGGATTTGAACCGTCAATCTGCTCGAGCCTGAAGCCGGCCCATTCTACATCTCTAGTCTGAGTCGATCACTTTCGTTTCTTTCCCTCCTTGTCGAAGATGTTCTCGTGGCTGTCGAAGGAGGAGACTCGCAAGCGCGACCGCGACGTCTACGAGAACGTGACCGTGGGACTGCAGAATGTCTACAAACAGAAGTTGCTGCCCTTGGAGCGCGAGTACGCGTTCCACGACTTTCACTCACCTGCGCTTGACGACCCCGACTTCGACGCCAGGCCCATGGTCATGCTTGTCGGGCAATACTCGACTGGGAAGACCACATTCATCAGGTAGCTGAGACTGCTGAAGAGGGCCTGAGTGAGTTTCGCTCATGTATCGCTTTTCACAGGTACCTTCTGGAGCAGGACTTCCCGGGGATCCGGATTGGGCCCGAGCCGACCACTGACAGGTACGCGTTTCCACACTCATGCACGCAATTACACCAGATGGAGAGCGACTTTGGGTGATTTTCTCCGCCTCCAAAGTCTCAGCTATCTCCAGAATGAAGCACTTTTCTGGACGAAACTCCTCCCCATGCTCCCTGACAGTTGACGTCTTCTTACTTCGCAGATTCATTTCGGTGATGCAAGGCGACCAGGATGGGGTCATCCCTGGCAACGCCCTCGTCGTCGACCCCAAGAAGCAGTTTCGGCCTCTATCTAAATTCGGCAACGCATTCCTCAACAGATTTCAGTGCTCTCAGACGAATTCAGAGGTGCTCAAAGGTAAGACAGAAGCGGGAGCAACGCCCACTTGGATCATTGCTTTACGCAAAAGCTGAGAATCAGGCGGGGGGAGGATCGATAATGATCCTTATTAGGGGGTCATTTGCTGAACTGATCCTCTTCCCGCAGTTATGTGGTGTAATAACTAAGGTATTATTTGCTGATGCATAATTCATGCTCCATTTTAAGGCATTTCCATCGTCGACACTCCTGGCATTTTGAGCGGCGAGAAGCAGCGAACGGACCGCGGCTACGACTTCATCGGCGTGCTCGAATGGTTTGCCGAGAGGGTCGATCGGATTCTCCTCCTCTTTGATGCACACAAGTTGGACATCTCTGACGAGTTCAAGCGATCCATTGAGGCGCTCAGAGGACACGATGACAAAATCAGGTAAGGAAGAGCTCCTCGAAGGCGATTGTGTGAGTGATTTTTTTTTTCCACGTTTCTCTCCTTTAGAATCGTGCTGAACAAGGCTGACATGGTGGACCACCAGCAACTCATGCGCGTCTACGGAGCCCTCATGTGGTCATTGGGGAAGGTGCTAGGCACGCCCGAAGTCGCCAGGGTCTACATCGGATCCTTCTGGGACCAGCCGCTCAGGTACTTGCAAATCTGCCCCACAGAAGGGATCTCCTGAATACATTTTGACCCATGCTGGGAATGTAAAGACTTTATGGACGCTTCCACTCACGACTCTCCAGAGTTTCGCGATTGTTTTCTCCCAGCAATATAGCAACGTAGAGTCAGGGTCACGTCCAGATGGGGAAGGGGTGGGTGGGTTGAGGATTCTCTATTCAGCACCCATGAATTATCCTCCGAGTTCCTCCTTAGGTACGACATCAACCGGCGCCTGTTTGAGGCTGAAGAGCAAGATTTGTTTGCCGATCTTCAGTCGCTGCCAAGGAACGCCGCTCTGAGGAAACTGAACGACCTCATCAAACGAGCGAGGTTGGCCAAGGTGAGGAGATTAGGACGTGGTGGCCGCCCTGTTTGTGCCTGACCCGAACTCTTTTCCTTGCTCCAGGTTCACGCGTACATCATCTCCGCCCTGCGCAAGGACATGCCTTCCGTTTTCGGGAAGGAGTCCAAAAAGAAGGAGCTCATCAAGAACCTGGACGCTCTCTACGCTCAAATCCAGAGGGAACATCAGGTAGGTCGAGGCTTTCGTTGGCGGGACAGCCCACGGCAGGTGCTGACTGTGCTGGCAGACCGTCGATTTGTTTTTGGTGCCATTCAAGGAACAGATTCACTTTTTCCTTTGCATTAATGACTGTTTTATCACCAAGCAGTTTAAACAGAGCTGCCAAATGCCATTTTACAGTCGACTCGTATATCTTGCAGTTGTGTTTACATATTTTGCAGCTCTGTTTAAACTTAACTTGACCCCGCTATCTGTCATCGTCAATCGAGAGTGATCTTCATGAACATCACGTTGTCAACTTGATTTGGGACTGATGATTTTTGACCCTTTTAACCGTCTGACCCTTACAAATGCATCTTTTTGACGGTACTAAGAATTATGAGAACTGGCTGGAACTCCTGTCAGAAGCTCCTGTGGAAGTGTGTAACATACGTGTAACATACGTGTAACATACGTTAACAAGAGGCCTCGTTGAATATGCACCTCAACGAACTCAGGATGTCCTTGGAGACTCTATGTAATTTCCCTCTTAGATTTCTCCTGGTGACTTTCCCGACATGAAGAAGATGCAGGAGTCTTTGACGCATCACGACTTCACGAAGTTCAGGGTCTTGGACAAGCGACTTTTGGATAAGGCAAGTGAGACTTCACATCGCGTCTCTTCGATTAGTTCCATTAGTTGGTCTTCGTAGGTGGACAAGATGCTTGCCGACGACATCGCCAAGTTGATGGCCATGATCCCCATGGAAGAGAAGGCAAAGCAGTCGGAGGGAAAGGACCAGATCGAGGGCGGAGCCTTCGACGGCGTCATGGACAAGGTGACTCCGTTCATGTACAAGGGGGGCGAGGGGATCAACGCCGGCAGGGGTGAAGTCGAGTGGATCATTTCCAAGGATAGGCACAAGTACGACGCGGTGTTTGACACACTAAACCCAATCGACGGGAAGATCACGGGAGCAGGTGAGGAATTCTGGAGGCTCTTGCATTGACACGTGCAAGCATACTGGAAAGTTTTGCTCTCATGCGCTCGTCTTTACCCTGCAGCTGCCAAGCAGGAGATGGTGAAGTCCAAGCTGCCGAACAACGTCCTAGGCAAGATTTGGAAGCTGTCGGACGTCGATCGCGACGGGATGTTGGACGCTGACGAGTTCGCCCTTGCCATGCACCTCATGAATATCAAGCTGGATGGCCACGACCTTCCCCCAGAACTTCCAGACCACCTGAGGCCCCCGTCAAAGAGGGGATTCCAGTAAATTATGAATAATGTTTCTCGTGGGAGAAAAAATTAAGACAAGATGGCCATTTCTAGTAGACTCAAGCCTGGCGGAAAAGGACTTTCCATTATAACTGTATTATTTTCCTATTTCTTTATACACCTAATCAATGACACAGAAAGTGCCTTGAGAAATTGCTTTTAGCCAGTGATTTGTTTCTAAATGTAATGTTTAATGCGCGTTAATGATCCGACTTTTTTAATGAACGTCTATTTGAATGAAGGAAAAATCGTGAAGGAAATACACTTGTCTCTCGGGTTGTCGTGTTACATTTGAGTGACAATACTACATAAGAATGTTCCAGTGACGCTTATTGAAATACTATGAAACATCTATAAAAATATAAATTTATCAAAGATACTATTTCCCCTCGTCACTGCATAATTATCATCCCTCACGTACTCAAGGGTCACAAGGATGATTTTGTGTGTAGAAAGGCACAGAAAAGGTTATCTTGTCACTCAAGCGAAGCACAACTTTTACAGAAATATGCACTAGTAGCAGACAAAAAGAAATGTACATGATTTCCTTTCGCCATGAAAGCACACAGCGCCGCTGTCGTTGTTTCCCCGATTAGATGACCACCTTCTTCACCTCTCTGATGGACATGTCGATCATGCTGCAGTCGGCCTCGGAGTCTCTGCTCACCTGGCGCTGCGCAAAATTGGAGGGTGTGGAAGGAGACTTCAGCTCCCTGGAAGACACCTTCTCTCGGCCAACGTGCTTGACCACCTAAATCACACAGACATTGGGTGATTAGCAGACGTTAGAGCGATGCTCGTTGAAGCACAAGTCAAAATCGAGAGGCATTTTTAGATCAGGACGACGCTCAACTTACCAATGCCTCCACGTTTTCCACCTTTCCAAAGCGCTTTGGTAGTTGGACACCCCGGTCCCCATCCCGAATCTCTTTCTCAATGGCGACCCCAGAAGGCTTATATACGGCCTCGGGCAGAGCTACGAAGTCCCGACGGCCTCGAGACGGCGTAACAGAAACTTCCTCGGTGCACTGGGTGCAAGCGGCCGCCACCGCCTCGTCACCGTGACGCCGGTTCATCGTTGGCCTCACCTACGTCAAGAAGAAGAGGAGGAGCGCGTCCTACTGATTATGCCCTCCAAAAGTGTACATACGTACACGTATACGTATACTGATAACTGGTGTAGGGATCACAAGTGGTCTCACCTGTCGGATAAGCGGCGGCACCGGATGCCTCTTAATGTACTGGGCCACAGGGGAGACGACGTTCCGCAGGTCGATAGGACCGCGACGATGTTGAGCCACTCTGGGCTTGCTGCTGCTGTCGGGCGCGGCGTCGGCCGCCGCGAAGGCGTGTCTGCAGCAAATGGTGATATCGACCGCCTCTTTTGTGACCGGGTCCTTGCGCGGCGACGCCCGGTGCTTCGAGGCCGACGTGGGACGCAAGTAGGAAGGAGTCTTGACCAGGCGCCGGCGATTGCCAGATTCAGGAGTCTTGAAGCTGCACAGAAATCTTCAATCCAGTTGCCGTCATAACAAATGTCTGTTGCAACATCTCACCAATCCGCAGGGGCAGCAGCCTTCGGCGTCCTCTTACAAGGGTTCGGCGACAAGGCGAGTGCGAGGTCGTCCTTCAATACTTGAAGGGCGGCCTTGGACTCCACTGCTCGCGGAGAGAACTTTGTAGCGCTCCCTTCTTGCTCCCTCACTTCAGGCTGCTCTATCTTCTTCTTAGGCGTCTGCGTCCTCGGCTTCGGAGTCGGAGGCTCGAGGAAGACGGAGGGAGGGGTCGAGGCTGCCTTCTCCAGACTCGGAAGAACGGGCTCTGGATGTTTCTGTTCAATATACATACACGTACATTAGGTGCAAGGTTAGGAGTGCTTGACTCTCCTGATGTAACGGATTATTACGTCTGAGGGGTTGTAACTATTGCTTAATTACATCAACCTCAGAGGAAATGGGACTGGATTTGGAGTCATTGCTGAAATTACCGTCACTGGTTCTTTCTCCTCTTCGATGGTTTCGTCAAGTACACTTTGTCCTAGAAGTTCCGCAACCGGCTTCGGTGTCATCCCTTTGAGCTCGGCCTTGAGCTTCCTTTTCTCGTCGTTGTTCATCTTGGCCACGATCTCATCATATTCCTGTCCAAATCGTTCGAAGAGGAGCATTTCGTCATGAGTGTTCTCGAACCATTGAGACGCGGTGCTGGAGTTCAAGGTGGTGTCCGCGTTGTCCTTCAAGCTCGAGTTCACGCAGTCCTCCTCCTCCTCGTCGTCGTAGTCGTCGTCACGTTGGAACTCCTTAGCGTCCTTGCAGGCGAGGCGGAACTCGCGGTCTAACTCATCCAGGACGGGGTTCTTCGCATCTGCAGACAAGAAAACATTGTTGGTAACGGTCTCACAGCCTCGGAACTTTCCCGTACTTGGGATCTCCTCGTCTATCCTTTGGTCGTTGTTCAGGGGATTGATAAATCTGTCGACTTCGTCCTTGGGACTCTGCAGCTGCTCCAACTCCTCTATGTTCACTCTTTTCTTCTTACGCTCGGTGCTCACGTGAGACGATTTGTTCCACAGGTTCAACTCGCCCAAAGGTTTCACCAACTCCTCCATGCGGTCTCGCGCCTTGACGCTCGGGGAGTTCGTGGGAGGGGGCGTGTTCTCCTGCGTCGACACTTCATTGCGTTCATCTTCCTCGTCGATGCTGGAAGCGATCGAGTACCCTGCCTGACGACGATCGCGGTAGCTGGAGAATGCATCGGGCTTGCTGGCGGCGGGGGACACTTGCCAGGATCGGCGCTGCACCTTGTCCAGCCTCTCGCGCTCCAAGTTCGGCTTGTTCGTGAAGCTGCAAGAGAGAAAGTTGAAAGTTCTCTTTTCTGCCATGGTAAAGGCTGGGGGTACTTACACAGAGAACTTTCCATTCTTCTCTTTTTCTGACGGCTTCCCGAAGAAGACCTCCTCCTCGTCCTGGTCTTCCGGGCCGGGGTAATCAGGCACCTTCGGCAGGGGTGCCGACAAAAGCAAGTACGTCGAGTCGGGATCGGCTGTGGATCCGCCGGCCGTCTTGGACCCATCGGTCTCCTGAGGCTCGTAGGGGGTCTTCTCCAAGGGAGCCGATAAGAGCACAAATGTCGAGTCCGGGTCGCAGGACCCGGCGGCTCCGGACGCAGAAGAGGACATTTTCCCGAGCTTTATTTCTCCACTATGCTTTAAAGCGCGGGCTGATCAAACAGCGCCATAGAGGTGGCGTCGGGCCAGCTACACCTTCCTGTACTGTCAGTGGTCTTATGTATTCCACTGACCCTACCTCTACTGACGAGACCGTTCCTCGGCACAAATCCGCTCAGACTTGAATCCGTGCAACTTTGTCAGTGACGCAGTCACAAAACCTCGACATGGATGAGATAGATGACCACGGAACAATTTGACGTCATCTTCCTAGTCGTCCCTGGTCTTGTGGGGCCTCCTCTTGGCCGACCCCTTGGCCATATTGTAAGTGTCATACACGGTGGACCAGGACCACCTCCTGAGGCTCCTGACATGAATATATTCGCAGTGACTTAGTAGTTGAGTACTTAATCACTACTTGCTCCAGATGTCAATCTTTATGAAGTTGAGATAGTCGTGATGGAGTAAACAGTGAATGGGGATGTCTCTGCATGACTATGTTGGTATGGACGTACGGGGTGGCTCCATACGTCTTTCAGGTGAAGGTTGAGAAGAGATGGTTGATTTTTGTGACAATGTATGCAGAGTGGGTAGACGTGCCACTGGACTCTTTATTGCTCTGCACGCAAGCTTACAGGGTGGCTCTTGGAATATGAAATGCATCCTTTATGCCATTATTCAGGACTATAACTTATTCGCACACTTATTCTCCACTTAGTCAAGCATTTCAGCACTTATTCATCTCGCACCCACAGCCACTCCTGCAACTACAGCCACCTGGTGACCAACGCCAGCACCAGTGAGAGCAACAGCATCGATGACCTCTCGGCCGATGCGTTTTCGGCCTCCGGCTCCGTCGAGGGCTCCGACTCGGCGTCGGAGTCGCCCTCGGACCTCGCGTAGTCGTCGGCGTCATGCGCGTTGCTGTCAGGAGGCAGCAGAGGAGGAGGAAGTCCGTCATCGTCGTGATCCTCCGCCTCAGCTTCCGCCTCTCCTTCGGCCTCTCCTTCGGCCTCTCCTTCGGCCTCTCCTTCGGCTTCTCCCTCAGCTGTTCCTTCAGCTTCTCCCTCAGCTTCTGCTTCAGCTTCGGGTAGTGCGAGGTCGTCAGGGAAGTAGACATCGCCGAAGTTCACCTTGTACGCTCGGCACCAGACAGACAACCACTTCAGATCGGTCGTCTTCAAGTCGTCGGGCAGGGTCAAGGTAATGTCCTTCTATATGGGGAGAGAATGGACACACTTTATAAGTACAGTCATTACATTCATTACGTCATTTACAGACACCGACCATTCTGGGCAGAACGATGTCTAGAATAGCCAAGATGAATAAATAGGAGGAACTACTATAACTTATGAATGTATACTTGTTGTGCATGTGTGTGTAACAACATATCCTATGCTGACTTTGCACTGTCATTGCGCTGTCACACTCTCATTACAATGTATACCTTGTCAAATCTTTTCCCCAAGATTGGCGCGTCTCCATCCTCGTAGTGGTAGAACTTCCCCTGGAACGGGTAGGGGAGGATGGTCCCGACAACCCCGGGCTTGGGGGTCGTGCCCACCCAGAAGAAGGCGTCGGGGCCGGCGCCGTCGTAAGTGAAACCCCTGCAAGGTGGAGCAAATGATTATGCACTGCTGCACCTGTAATGATGACGGATCGGAATTTATTCAGTATGACATCATTATTTAACGCTGACATTAAGTGACAAAAAACATGGAGCATTAAATAATCAATCTATTCATTTTGATCCAGTGTTGAACCTACTTGATGAGCAGAGTCTGTTCGTCGAGTATGTAGACGTCGCCACCGATGCCGTGGTTGTAGTTTCTAAGGCTGCCCACTTTGGTGCCCTCGTAGTCGTGGTGCTCGTGGGGAGCGCCCAAGACCCCGGCGAAGAGCAAGACCAAGGAGAGAACGGTGGCAGTCATCATGTGTGGCCAATGCAGTGATAGCAGCGAGGACGGCTGAAGGACAAAAAAATAAAACAGTTAACAAAGTTATGAACATATAACATAGACTCATGACTTAAAGAAAAAATCTCACCCCCCCCTCAAAGAGATACCCCAAAAGTGCAGCTCAAACGTGTCTGATGCTGTCCAAAGAAGCCAGCAAAAAGTGGCTACGCATATTTTATCTTGCCTCCTGACGCAAAATGACGCAGGTTTTGCGTCAGGCTCAGCTCGGCTCGTGGCATCTCAGTCCTCATCCCTCAGACAATTCTTGCAGCTTATTGAATTTCTCTTTATGCAGCCTCCAAATTCCGCCATGCAATCGACGTCACTTCACAAATGCTGCATCCAAGACAGAAAAAATCGCAATGCATGAGCTAAATGTGGTACCACTTTGCTAATTACCGACGCACAGTGAGATTTTTTTTGCCAGCCTTCATTAATTATAGAGGAACAATATGTAATTAGGGCCTAAACGATTTTTTTCCTCCCTCCTCCCGATTTGCGCAATTTTGCAGAAGAACAACTTAGACAGCGTCGAGAGGCCGGAGGAGGAGGGGATGAGGCAATATTTGTTCCCCTGCCAATGAGCACTTTGGCAGGACAAAGGACTGGCGGCATTTTGGAGGAGGCCTTAACCAAGATCTTTCCAGTGGCTCACTTTTCAGGTATGTCTGCTGCCGTCCTGTGAAATACCGGGTGTTTCAGGTCTCTTCAGAAGTCTTTGACAAGATCAATCTCAGGGATCGGAAGAGCCACAACATAACTTTGGCAGCTCTTGTTTTTTCTAATGCGCCTCCTTCAGCAGCAGCGCACGACTGAAGGCGCTTACGAAAGCTCCTGCGTGCTTGGCAGAGACTGCAAAAACTGTCCTGAAACACCCAGTAGGACCTGACCGAGTCAGAGCGTGACCTGGACAACTTTGAGCACTGCTCTAATCATCATTTACCAAATTGGGTCTTTTTCCACTTTGGGTGGGGGGGGGGGGGGGGGGGGCGGCGCGACCAGGGACACGGGAGTGGGGGTCAGCGGGGGAAGGAGAACTGAGGATGTAAATAAGTATTTATCAAAGTGTGTTTTTTGTATGTTTATGTGTTT
>JAAUXU010156857.1_pt1 | contig 19627 bp, 20 predicted proteins | sample 7278151 | NCBI WGS metagenome assembly JAAUXU01 (sample SAMN14350113, study PRJNA611818) | marine sediment metagenome | isolation source: surface marine sediment (1.8m) | place: French Polynesia: Moorea | collected 2018-08 | reverse complement strand
TTGCTGGGGTTTTGGTGTTTTTTTTTTTTTTTCTCTTGGCTTTAGTTCTTTAGTCTCCCCACATACCCCCGGGGCGGGCGGGGGGGGGCCGCGCGAAGCAGCATCTGCAAGTAAAATGAGAACATGGAGTAGGTGTCTGATGATGACTCAGAGCAGGTTGACATCACCACAGTTGTTCCACTGGACGTGGAAACATTTCCATCAAACTTTTTGCCCTTCTTTGCTTTCCCCAACAGTCTGGAGAAGAAAGAGCTGAGCAAATGAGTTCATTAAAGCTCCCCCTCCCCTCAAGAAAAGGAGAGACCGTATAGAAGCTAAATATGTAAAGCCACTACCATTAGAAGCATCAAATGGACGTATAAATTGGAGGTGAAAGCTGTGTGTTTCTGCCAAATCACCTTTTTCATGTACTAACACACTTCTACTTAAGTAGAGGTAAACAGATTTCGTCCGTCCCCGTGTGTCATCATTTCCCTTTTCCGCGGAACCACTTTGTTTATCAAGGTCTCTCCAGGCGTTGTGTCTGAACCAATTTGGGCTGAAGGCTCCTTCAGCGTTGCTCTTTGCTGAGAGGATGCACACTTAGTACTTACGGACATGTGTATGATGGAGAAACGTCAGCGGGCGCTTCCTCGTGCACTTAGGGGGTCAGTAAGGGACCAGGGTCGGGGAGCGGGGGAGAACCCGGTTGTCTTCGGGGCTGGGGAAAAGGGTTCGTCAATGCGGGGGGGGGAGAGAAAATATGACATTTGTCAAATGGTTAGGATTAGTCGTTGGTGCCATCAGCTGCTTTGACGGCTAATCGAGATGCGGTTTCCTTGTTTTCTTACGAGAAACAGCTGAAAAGAAATGCACTCATCGAGTCTTGGTGCCAGCGTAATAACGGACTGGGGCGGTTCGTCCATTGAGAACCCGGATTTGCCTGTTGGAAAACGGGGCTTACACACCCGGATTTGGGGTTCGGTGAAGCCCGGGGTGGAAACAATGCCGCCCACAAGACAAACACGGACGTGGGAAATCACCGAGAGTCCAAGGAGGTTGATGATTTTCTCCTCGCTCCTGTTGTTGCTACTTCCCGTACATTCTGTGTTCGTCCAATGAGAAGAGGTAGAATGAAAGTTCACACAGTTTCACAGACTTGACAGCTCCACAGCCAAGCAGATTTCGGATGCAATATCATAAACCACCATAAAGTACGTACGACTGGAGCGGAGCTGCTTGCTGACAAGCGCAATCAGGCTGAAGGGCATTTACTAAATCCCGACCAACGACAAAAACGTGCAGTTGCACTGTCACAATTCCCCCCCCCCTTATTTTTTTGCCATGTATACGCACGAAGAGCCCGTGGTCGTGCGAGCGAGCCGAGCAGTGCAGCAGAATGTATGTCAGCCAGTGCCTTTATCTTCTTATCTTCCTGTCGTCGTATTACTGTACTTCCACAAACACACAGGTTGCCATCATTAGCTGAGTACAGTACGTACAGTACAGTGGAGACTGGATTTAACGGTGGTGCCTGCTGGTCACACCACAAGGGCCTCTCGTCCACGTCGTTCTTCTTCGTCGGTCAAAATGTTACGTGGCCACAACTTGTGATGCAGCCACGAACACGTCAAATGCAGGCATTACTGTACACTATGGAGACGTCGTTGCCGCCGCGCCTTTTTTCTCACATAAAAAGTCAGCACGTTGTTGTTGTTGTTGGCACACAAGCATTTTCGCCGTCAGGTCGACCCACACTACATAGGAGTCACATTTTCTCCCTGTATCATAATTGTTCAACCATGTGTGCACAGTGAAGTCTCGATTTAACAGCGCTTTCCGTGAAATTATCGTCAATTTCCTCTAGAGTGAAAAAATCGAGACTTTGCTGTGTTGTGTGTACGCGTGCGTTATTTGTGCGTGCTTGCGTGCGTGCCATTTGTGTGCGCGTGTGCTTGCGCGCTCGTGTGTGTTATTGCCCAGGTAAAAAGCCCCGAAATGAAGTGAGCGTCACAGGAAATTGAAGAGTGCGGCGGCAACGCACAGCCAATAATAACGCAGCTTTGACTTATGGACGCACGATTTAATTTATCTTTTACGTCGTCGCAGAGCACAAAATGAAGCAAGTTTTCTCGAGGGGACGCTTAAAGCGAAACCACAGGAGCGATTGACGAAAATCAGCCCCTCGTCGAAGTGCCAGCAATTGACACCTCAGCCTTTCCAATGGCTCCTCAGCGGCTTCCATCGGAGCCTTTGCAGTCTTCAGGGCCGCGCAGACCTTCAAATAAAGGCCAAGACGAATGACTCGGTGTCGTGCTGATCGGAGGTAAAAAAAAAGGAAATTTTTCTCTCTATTGGCTTCAAAGGAGAGCCTCCACCAAAGCTTGTCACATGTTTGCAATTTCGCGTGCTGCAGTGACATTACCTGAGGCAATTGTCTCACGGAATTCCGTCAATTTTTGACTTAGAGAAACGATGTCGCTCACAATTTTGGTCTCCTAGAGAAGGTTGCTACAGAGCTGAAAGTTCAAGGAACGAGACAACGTGCGAGAGACGAGGCCAATTTCTCCTGCAACCCTTTCTTAAAAATGCATGCGCTCCCTAACAGCAAAAAAGGGGGAGAGACTGAGGAGAAAATGGCGGCATTTTTAGCAAGTCTGGCAGAACTGACAAAGTATGCGGAAGCGAAGCGAGGGGAGAAGCAATCTGAGCACTTACTAAGGTGTGATTATTCATGCTCTCTCCCCTCCCTCCCTCCGGTTTGGCGGGCTCGTGAGGGCAGCAGGAAAAAGGGCTGTTACAGGTTGACTCAGTTTGGTGGCAACCCTTTCTTCTCATTGCTGGAGGTGGGCCTTTGTCGATTGGACGCCCACGTGGCAACACTGGCACCAACCCGGATACATTCGACCAAGATGACTTGAATGAGACGGGGTCGGCATTGATTAGTAGTCTCAGGCCGCAAATTTTCCACGTTCCACCTCGTGAGCAACCTCAAGAAGGCGAGACCAAACTGCAGTGGGACAACCTGCTCCGCAGTACAGAAGAGGCTGTGACGCGAATCGAATAAGATATTTTGGACTTGATTTGCAGTGTTTTGCCACACTGTTTCGGCGTTCCACCTCATGCAACAATCGCTGAAGGAAGCCAGCTGAACTGGGCCACCCTGTAGTCATCACCCCCTCTTTCCCTGTGAGCCAAGTTCAGCCGTACGGCGCAAGTTTGTTCTTTTTTGTTGACGACTTGTTTGTTTCCAGCGCAACTGTAGCATCAATGAGAAAGCGATCATCCGCCTTTTTCAATCATTCGCCTCATTTCATCTCTCCTGCAGAGGAAAAAAAAAGAAGATCGTACCATGTTGGCAGTAGTGAAAAAGAGGGAAAAAATGGGAGAACAGGGGAAAAGCAGAGGAACTCAAGCTATGAGCTTGTAGAGAGAGAGAGAGAGAATAATAGGAAAGAACTCCTCTTGTTTCACCCTCGACTAGACACGAAGTAGCGATGTCACGAAGAATAGCTTCTTCTTCGTCCTCTTCTTCTTCATGTTTTTCTTCCTCTTCGTTCTCCTTCTTCTTCACGTTCTTCGTTCTCCTTCTTCTTCACGTTCTTCGTCTCCTTCTTCTTCACGTTCTTCGTCTCCTTCTTCTTCACGTTCTTCGTCTCCTTCTTCTTCACGTTCTTCGTCTTCTTCTTCTTCGCGTTCTTCTCCTCCATGTTCTCCCTGTGAGCAAAACTTTTGTACCTACTGGACACGTTGCAGTAAACCTGACTGACCAGCTTTTCTTTACTACACATACGCACACCACGGCCAATTGGACAGAAGAATATGGACGAGTCCATCAAAAGCTTGACCATTGCAAGCTTTGCCTTGCCTTGCTTATGGATGCAACAGACAGGTCAATACTTTGACTGCACAGTGCAATTCACGGCCTTCTCTCGTCGTCAATATGTCAAGGAACTGTGCTGACAGCATCGTATGACAGTTAAAAGTCTGATCATCGCTAGGTGGAGAAACAAACCATTATGACCGGTCTTCCAACGGCCAGAAAGTATCTGACCTCAATCACGTTGACAAAAGACCACATCAGAGATTATATTCATTGTTGCCCTGAAACGCTCATGATGGAACACCCTGTACTTGTTTTCATTACAACACTGTTTTTTTTCCTCCTTTGCCTCACTCCTCAGTCATTCAGGTGGCTGCTTGAAGCTTGGACAGGCTGACAGATTGAAAACGTGTCATGCATTCTCCAGTTCCATTTGTGCGTGCGTGCGTGCGTGTATTTTGTGTGTGTAAGCCAAGCAAGCGTGCCTAACTAGGAGAGATCGAGGGGGAAAGAGCATTAAACGCATTTCCGCTCGTCACAAGAGGGAGGCCTGTTTTCCTCTCATTTCCGGCGAGTCGTGATTGCCCATATATTCAGGTGATCGACGCAACTAAGAGCAGAAGCAGTTCCTTCCTGCATTCTTGATGACTGACTCGGCCTCAGCCTGGGCCTGCCTCAACCTCAGCCTGGGCCTCAGCCTGGGCCTCAGCCTGGGCCTCAGCCTGGGCCTCAGCCTGGGCCTCAGCCTGGCTCTTGGCCTACTTGCTGTTCCCACACCACCACTCAAAAAATGCGCCCATTCTTAAGCAAACTTCTGTCTTCAATCCTCTTTCTCCAGGAACTTCTCAGCTATCTCCAATTTGCACTGAGGGATTAGGATTCAATTTGTATGCACGTTATTTTCTTCTTCGTGCTAGTCAAAGTTGAACTTTTCTCTCTCTGGCGTTGGATACCATATGTATGTTGCCCAAGCTTCCAGTCCTCACACGGTGTTGACGTGCGCAAGTATGTGCGGCACATACTGTTAAGGGAACGGATGTGGATACACCACACTGGCATGCACGGTACAGACTGCACAGGGCTGACACTCAGTTCTGTTGCATGCCCGATTTCTTTCATTGCACAATGTGACATTGATAGCCAAACACTCATCTCATACACATTACACAAAGATACAATGGTGTTGAGTGACCATGATGACGCACCCTAAACGCTCGTGGAAGGCAGTCGCCCAGTTGAGGGCGCCCAACTCCGTCACCAAGGGGCACGTGGTGCTACTCCAAGTCACTGTGCGGGTCTGCATGTGTGAACTATTGGTGTGTGTGTGTGTGTGTGTGTATGTGTGTGTGTGTGTGTGTGTGTGAGTCCACTCATCAAATCGTACAATGTTGTGGAATTTTTAGATGCACATTGCACGGTTGTGAGGAGGCTTTAGATAATTTCAAATGATGCGATTGATAGCTAAAACCATTCACTATCAATCGACTCCACTGTTTGTTATTTTTAGCATCAACTTGGTCCTGACTTCTGTACCGATTCCTGATCTGAGTGTACAACTTCATGTGGACCCCCTTAGTATTATGCTGATATTCATTATACAGTTGGAGATAAACCAGACCTTATGGGGCCACCCTGTAAAGCTTGAGTACAGTCAGTATTCTACTTCCTCTTCTTCTCCACTCGATTTATTCAAAAACTGGGGAAAAGAAAGAGGCCGAAAAATCTTCGCGATCACGAAGAAGCAATCGAGACTTCTTTGCCCGAGAGGCTCTTTTTCATATTTTCATTGCTGCTGTCGGCGGAGTCGATGAATCTTTCTTCCAATCCTTTACTGGTGAAAGAGATCATGATACAGATGGTTCGTCGCTCGTGTACGTTAAAGCTCTCTTTTTTCTTTTCATTTCTTTCTGTTGTTGCTGTTGTTAACTTGTGTCTCATCGACCAAGTTTTCACAGTGCAGTATAACGTTACCAGCCAGGTCGTGGGTGCCTAGCTAGGCCTACTGGGCCCGCGGGAAATTCGGTTAATTGCCGCGTCTCCTCATTCATTATGCGGCGTGAAAAAGGCGGAAACGCCCGGATGTGTCTGAGCTGATCTCTCACATGATTTGTCATCATTTCTAGAAAATCGGTCGGACTCACCCAGAACGAAACTTCATTTCTGTGGCATGTCGCAAAAAAAGTACAACACAAAAGCAAAAAATTCGACCGCGAAAACGTGCGAAAAGATATCGAGAGGCAATCTTTTCCGAGCACAAAGTGGCAGTTTCCCGATGATGAGATGGATTTGACTCCTCCTGCAAAAGCTCCGAGCACGAATTTGCCAACTTTTTTTTTTTCGTTCTCACGCCAAAATTTTTTAACTTGCGTAGTTTTCAACGCCTTCCACGAGGTCGAATTTCGCACTAAGTTACGACGCGATCATGATTTTGACGGTCATAATCACGAAGGTCGGAACAACAGAGGACGAAGAGTCCAACCAATGCGCACGCACAATACGAAATGTACAGAATGATCCAGAAGTAGCAGTTAGAGGTTGACTTTTATGCCGACATTTGAAAATAACTGCTAGGGGAACATTCCTAGTGGCAAGGCTGGGCTGCAAAGGCCGGGAAGACCCTTGCTGGTGAAAAACCAAAGGCCAGGTCGACATCTTGGGATGAACATTTCCAAAGCTGTGTCGTCCAAGGTGCCAGCCTTTGCTGAGCTCAATGGCTTGGGACGCCTCTGGGCAGTGGCAGACTAGGTCGTGATCATGCTTGCAGTATTTCATCATGCTCTTCTTTCACGTCACATAGTCAGATTTGTCAGAGCTGTGAAGAAGCGACGCTAAATATAGAGCCCACTGTAGTCGTAGACGGACTAGCTCAATGAAGGCTGTTGATTCCTTGAGACCGCAAGCAGCATTGATGTGACGAGTCAAACGTGGTCTCTGGACACGCATGCATTCTTTGCCGCAGCGCTTGCCTCCCATAAAAGTAATCCCCCCTCCCGGGATCATCATCGCCACATTCTCGTTACATTATGAATTGAGATGATGTTTCCTCTTCCCCCATTTTTTCTTTGGTATTGTTAGACTGTCTGTGATAGGCCCGGCCTCGGTGGGGCCAGTGAGAGCAGCTACATAAGCAGCTACGTCTGTCTATGGGTCATCACTGAGGACGGGGGGGGGAGACTAAGAATAAGATCATGCCCCATTTGACATAATGCCCATCCATTCGTTTTGCACCGCCATCCTGTACATAAGGCGAGTATTGAGGAGAACATAGCAGACTGTGGATTGTACTGGGACGAATATGTAGAAAGCCGGGTAGCCCTTTTTATATACACTATACGCACGCAACATAAGGCCGGTTTACTCCAGACACCTTTCTCGCTCCTGTGCTGTAGTAGATCAAATCATGTACGCATGTACACGTAATCCCAATTGTATTCCAACTCTCCCTATTTGAGCACGGACTTCTCAACAAAAAGTCTGTGCCGGGCAACATGAAGGCAACCCTAGAAAACTTACTTGATACAGTCTGTACAGTCCTGAACTGCCTATATGATTCATTGAAGTGAAACGAGTAACGTTTCGGACAAGATTTGTGTCTTGAATGAGCCTCAAGCCAGCAATTAAGCCCGCAAAGTTGATGTAGTTTCACGTCACTGAAGCTCGAGTTCTATTTTGCTCGCATCGATGAGTCCTATCGCAGTCTTCACTTCATTCTTGCACAAATTTCAGCTGCACGAACGCCTCCTTACATATGCGTATGTGTCACTTGACGTCAGAGTGCAACTGCACCGCAACGATGACCTGAACGTCGTCCAACAAGCATTGCCGTACCGTGCGATCCACAATTACTCCGCGACCAGGGTTGCCACGTCGCATATCTGAATCACCCTGTCCGTACCTGTGCATAATGTTTGCGGACAATATGCAAAGAGTCATCAAATCCCCGTCCTGCTTTTGCTGATCCTACGCTATAAGGAACGAGGCGATGAGGCGGGCTTACTAAGTGATCCTCCCATATTTGCTACATTCTCGCTCTCCGTCTTTATGCTGGAGGATGGTAGAAAACAAGGAAGAAGGACAAGAATAATGGCCTTCATAGAGGTCCCCCTCCCGCACACGCGCGTTTGCACGAGAAGAAAAAAGGGTTATGTCGGCGAAATGCCAGAAGGAGACCGTCTTCGGGGAGCTTTTTGCAAACCACACAGATGAGCTGGACACACACAAACACACGCACACATCAACATATTGTGGGTACGCGCAAAAGCTCACAAGGCCCACGTGAAAAAAAGAAAGAAAGAGGTCAACTAATTGTCCTGGGGCCCCCTAATCATTCTCATCTTTTTATCGCAGACAAGAACCTCTGGGCATTGGGGCCGCCAAAGGGTCTCTTGCTCTAATGAGCCATTGAGAGTCGCCTTCCTCCTGTCATTTGTGGCCCCTCCTGCTTGTCTTTGTGCGTGTGCTTTGGCGAAATTATCATCAAAGTTATAATGTGATTGTCCTTAGGGGAAAAGAGAGCTGGGCACACTCGGGCGTTTGTGTGTGGAGTGGAAGCCGCAGTTAGCCAGAATTAATTGGCAAAGTCCACGAGTCTGCTGACTGGGAGGAGAGCAGCGCAGAGCAGGGACGAGGAGGACGTAAATTAAGCCATACACAGTAGTGGAGCTCCCGCAGTTAACGCAGGTTAGCACCCAAGTGGCTTTAGCTGAAATTACAAGCGTGGAGATGCGGTCTGGTCAGGTCTCTTTGTGTGAATTAATATGGAAATTAGCCTTTCGGTGCGGAGAATAACAGACATCCGTTTGTGCGGGGATACCCGATACTGGGGAGGACTCGCTCATAGCTGTTGAGTCTACACTTTGGCTGGACGAGTACGAATTACAATATCTCTTCTTTGTTGGTGAGGCATTGTCGTGCATGCATCAAGTGCGGGGACAACGTGAACTGCTCCGCGTAGCCGAGGACGGAGCCGGAGGATGTGCAGAAGCAGAGGTCCGCGTAGCCGAGGACGGGGCCGGAGGATGTGCAGAAGCAGAGGTCCGCGTGCTCTCGGTCACTCTTTCTTGTATTTCCCCGTTAACGGCGCGGAAAGTTTAACAAATGTCTCAGTTAGAAGCAAGGAAACAAAAGCTTTTCCGCACCCACATGACCAGTCTGACTATCATCGGATACCTCTGTACACTGCACGGCTGCTGCAGTGCTGAATTCAGTCCGGTCTTGGCACCCACTGCAGTGCACGTCAACGTGGACGTCGCTCGCGTGCGTTTGCACCCCAAGCCGAGCATTTCACAAATTCTTCGTCTTCTCCTCCTCCTTCCCATCGCTGTCCGTGATCTGCGTTGACATTAACATGGAAACTTCAGGCAAATGTCTTCGATCGTTCTGTCCCAGAGTGACAGAAAACTTTCCAGAAATTGAAAGCAAAGCCTCGAACGAAAGAGAGCGAAGACAACAAAAAGACACTACGATGAGCCTCGGGGTCAGGAACAATTTTGCACATCGCCGCAGGGAGGGGGGGAGGGACAAGGGAGCACTTTATAAACATTTAAGTTTTCTGATGGCTGGAAAGGCATCGAGGATGATTTTTTTTCTGGCAGCTTTCTTCATGCCCAACTCGTGTCTCTCTCCCTCTTTCTCTCCTGTCAGTTCGGCCGTGAGCGCGTGTTACGACGCTCTCGTCCCGTACATGTACAGGTTGTCTCACCTATATTGCGACGTTTCATATTTGAGCACAAATTTCTGAAAGTATGTGTTTATCAGACTGTGTGAAAGTCAGCGACCACGACGAAGTTCTACATAGAATTGTCGGCCTATAATGTTGACTTACCTAAGGACGTCTTGGTCGTGACCTGTACCATTTCAATAGCGCTTATTAGGTATAACAACTCACTTGGAACCTTGGCTGATGCAACGTGAGCAGCACTGGATTACGCCGGGCATTGAGATGAATGAGCTGACCTTTGCGCTTTGGCTCCATGTCAAGTGATGAGTGGATCACCAAGCTTCAAGTCCACTGGGTCGCCCTGTCCACGAACAGCGCGCCCAGGCGGACCACGACGCACGCGGACATGATGCTTTTAGGCGCTGGTGTTACTGCTTTCGCGGACATATTTTTTCTGCCTTCCTTCTTTTTTACAAGGCAATAATAATGTCGGCCGGAAAGGGTTTCTTTTTCCCTTACTGGCTTCTCCTCCGCCGCTCTCCTCTTTAGAGAAGATGTGTGTAAGCGGGCAAGAGAAAGATTTGTCTGGGTGATATGAGTCTGACTCCCTTTTCCACAGCATGTGGGAGAAGAAAGAAAAGAAGGGTCTCAAATGACAATGCGCCTTCGTCGACGTCGTCGTCGACGTCGTCGTGGGCGGCAGCCCCGAGGGCCTCTGTGATGGAGGAGAGATCCTCTCTTCAGACATCTTTATCGTGAGTGTCCTTGTGGTACATTACTTGTACACAGAGCCTCCAGCCACACACGGGCGCACGCACAGACGGAGAGAGAGAGAGAGATTCTTGCTGACTGTCAGTGAAATAATCTTTATCGTCAAACAATGCAGACTAGAGATGATGGAGGAACTGGGAGAAATCCCTGGACTTGGAGAGAAGTTGTTACTACCAGGAGATTGCTGAGATTTTTTTTTCTTTTGGCTCACTCATTGCCATCGGTGTGGCCGAGCTCAAAGGTGAGAGTCCTTCATTGAGATGTCTACCTGCAGCAACCTTTATGACACACGCTCACGTAGTCTGTGTGTGTGTGTATGGTATTGTGCAAAAAAAATCATCGTCGTGATAAACAGCAGGGTTCAAGTGACAGGGTCAATGGAGAGAGTTTTCACGAGATTCAACCCTTTTTTCTCCCCTTCTTTCTTCGTGCACGCTGGCAGATGGAGCCGATTGCGACGCTTCATTGGCAGAGTTTAGACACACTCACGAAGAGAAGATTTTTGCAAAGTCAAACAGAATCCGCTTTCCCCACGTCTCGGAGGTTCTCAACGTGCATAAGAAGAAAAACCTCAAACCAGTTGGAATCAGAACTGACTTGAAATTTCTCCACTCGGAAAGCAGTTTAACAGTGAGAAATCTCCACAAAGATTCTTTTTGTTCGGTGTCAATCTGAACCGATTTTTGACTCGAGTCCAATGAACCGGATGACTTCACAGGGAAGTTGCATAGCTCAAGCAAGGCGCGATTAAGTCGCTAGATCCACCTTGATCCGTCCAATGCATCCAGCTTTGCAAACATTCCTGCTGAGGTCACCGAGTTTGAGACCACCGATTTGAGCAGCCTGAGCTCCATCCACGGCGTTGAGAAGTCAGAGAGAAACCGTATCTGATGCCTGGAGATGAGATACGCATTTCAGAGTCTTCAATGCGTTTGCAGCGTCTCCAACACCACCACCAACAACAACAACAGCGGTCATGACGAGAAGTCTTTACCACACTTCACTTCGAGCCTGACAAACTTTATTGAAACTTTGTGGAAAGAAGAAGAATGTTAAATTTTGCGAGAAATGAATTTCAGCGATGCATCAGAACTCCCGATGAGTTATTGGGTCTTGCACGATTGAATTGGCAATGCCAGCAGTACAGGGTGGATGCGGGCAAAAGTGAACCTCGTCCCACCCTGTACGTGTCTGGTTCACGATTTGGCACCCTCCACAGGAGTCAAGCATGGCAACACTTTACAGCAGGTCACCAGTCGAGATGGAGATGTTGACGAAGGCCTACGTCGAATGGGCATGGGGTCAAGTCGACGTTTGGGCCACTTCTTCACAAGTCCTGTAACTAAACTGAGACAAGCTGAATTCGTCGTCACCCAGGGTCGACTCGTTCAGGGAGATTCTGGAGAATTCGGCGGGGAAAGACTTCTTCTTTATGGCGTCTCTCGTGCTTCCTTCTTTGGTTGCGCCCCATTGACGTGACAAACTTACGATTTGGCGTCTTCTTCTCCCCCCTGCTTCAAAGCACCACCAACTTTAATTTCATGGACTGGTCAGAGCTCCACATTCACATCTACAGGGTGTCTGAGAACAGTCCGGATGAGATCTTGAGCAAAATGTATGGAGAAACTTGCGTTCATGGAACATCAGTTCAGGTTAGTTGGCGATTGATGTTCAACGTTTGGTTGTCCGGATTTATCTAGGTCACCCTGGCGACCGTCGGGTCCGTGAAGAGAGCAGTCCAAGCTTCGCCCTCGTGAAATGATGTGCGAGAGGAAAAAGATGAAGCGAGCGCTAATGGAGACGATTTATTTAGATTTAGAGGACTTGACATTCATTGGCTCGGATTGCGGAATCAAGCGATGCGAAGCTTGAGATGGTTGCCATTTCTTTTTGCACGTCCGATTTTCCTTCACCCGGACAAGCAGTCTGCGTCATGCTTGATGCACTGGAGGTAGAAGACTTTGCAAAAAAAAAAAAGCGAGAAAAAAGCGTACCTGACGGGAACAAGGAGATTGCTTGCTTTCGACACATTCCATAAGCGTCCTGTCAAAGAACGCACATCCCTCACTCCCTTTGTATATATTCTTTTGCACGTCCATGAGTGTACAGTCGAGGCTCGATTAAACGCCCACATGGCCGGTCCTCACGAAGAAAATAAGTCCGGGTATTTAAAATACTGACAGACTATACAAGGTCGGGTCGAGGTTGTCACACTTTGTTTCTTCTGCTTCGATGCGTTGTCTAAACCCAACTTACTTCGTTAATTTCAATCAGTGTCTCCATTTTTAGTAACCCAACACATTGACTTTCGCCAAGTCTTCAGAAGAGGAATTCTCAGTTTCACTACAGCAAAAAAACCCGTTAAATCTAGACTTTACTGTTCTGTTAGGAGAGACAAAGCACTCAGCCAACAGTCGAGAAGAAAAAAAGGCAGCTCCTCAGAGTCATGTTGGTGTCACACAGGCAAGAAGACATTCTTTCCCTGACGGCTGCGGCCATTCCAGAAAATCATTTTTCAATGTCATCAAATCTTTGCGAACGAGGGGGAAACGCGATGCATTTGAGACGAACACAACGTAAAAGGATGCAAATCACTGTCTTTCATAACACACATGTTGTGGGGTGGCCGAAAAAGAAACTTCCTCCATTCCTTGACCCCCCCCAGAGACCGGAAACAGTTTTGTTTTTTCAAAAATTTGTCGTGTGAACTGCCTTTTTTCTTCGGCCAACAGACAAAATATTGAGCTTCTGGCATGTTTTGAGCTTTCCCCCCTTCTCCACACACTTGGTGGAAACAGGACCAATGGAAGAAAAAGAACACGGTGACTTTTTCATGCTCCGTTGTTTTTCTTTTCACCCCCTCCCTCTTCTTCGTCTCCATTTGGAGCGCAGAATTATCGATGTCCAATGTTTCTCGCCTCTCTTACAAATTTCGGCAAAGGTCGGGGGCTGCGAGACAATTTTTGATCAGGCTGAAGAAGAAACACAACCCTTTCGAATCTCATTCATACGCACATGCTTCAAGAAAGTGAGAGAGAGGAAACTAATCCTTGTTTATGGGTCTCAAGAAAAACAATTTGGTCCACCCCCCCTCCCGCCACTCGGGAGAAGACCGAGAAAAACTTTTTTTTAACCCCTTATAACACTTTCTTGGTGCAGTTCTTTTTACCGCCATCACCTCTCAGGTGGTCGTATGTTCGTTGAGGAAGAAACTGCCAAAGTTTTCCCCCCAAAGCTTATTAACTGCTCGACAGAAAACTTTGGCCTACAGTTAAGTGAAACTTGAAGCTCTGCCATCAACCACGCGGATGCCACCAGTCAGGTAACACGCAGGTTAACAACGCTGTAATATGCAAAAGAGGATCTCTACTGTCCTTACGGATTAGAATTCACGAAAGTGACCAGGACAAAACGCTCTATCTCGAGCTAGGTACACTTTCGTAGAACTAGGTCACGTGCCACTGGACTCAAGTTGAGTGTGTAGAGTGAGCGCGCCTTTTTTAAGCTTAAAACTAGACAGTATAAGAGAGAGAACATCAGATTTGATAGAATACGTGATACCGGGTGTAATCCTGGAGAGAAAATGAGGGTGAGAGAGAACTTAAATATAGAATTGACATACAGCAATGCTGGACTGGATGATCTGGTGAACCTTTAAATTGAGTTCCAAATTGTAATTACTCGTGCCATTCAGTGTGCCTGCCCCATCACCTTGCTCTGAGCAGAGTTAACCCGATTCTGATCATAGAACGGTCTCATCGCTGGGATCACCGCCACGGTCGTCTTCCACGGGCTCCTGGAGAGCATTGTAACGTTTTCTCCAGCTGTCGGGGTATCTGTCCTCCCGGTGAGGCCTGGAAGGTCATCTAAGGTGTGGTGAAGGCCGAGGTGAAGTTGCAGTTGCTGCTGCTTCAAGAGTCGGTGCACGAGAGACCGGGGTGAGGCATTCTTTGGCTTAAGTACTATCCAAAAGGTACTCGACCAGAGTACACGCGAACCCAATCCAGCTGGTTCACCAGAACGATCCAGCCAGAAATTGCTATCACCCTAGGGTCACAACTGGTACAAGTGGTACATGTACATAAGATAGAGCAAAAAGCTCAACACGAAGCATAGAACATGGAACTTAAACTACACGATGATGATAGAGATGACGATAGAAATAACAGAGAACATTAACCATTTCACTCTCTCTATACATGTGCGCATGCGCGCGCACATCTGGTCAATTCGCAAAAAAAGATACCTATGGATGTTCTGCAAAATTCTCGATGTTTGGGGGCTATTTCTTTAGGTCACACCTCATAATGTTACTGCAGCTAAATGTGTCACGTTACATTTTCAGACTGTTTTAAGACCGCTTAAGACTGTACTTAGTTGCCCATCTACATAGTCAGGCTTCTTTGATAGATGGCAACTTCTGAAAGAGGGGGGAAACTTGACGTCACATCTCCATAGTGTGCTTTGCGAATACGCATAAACGAAATTCTAGATATGAAAGAGTGAGAACATTCCGAAGTGCGTTGATTTCTAGTATATTTGACGTCATTGCGTAAGTTTTTTTACAGGTCTTGCAATATTATTTTCCGGCCCAAGCAAAGCAGAGCGCACCCACTTTTGCTTACGTTTCGACGTTTGGAAATTTGCTCTCTTGTCAGGAATTGTTGCAGATCTTTTGCAGTGACAGCGACTGCAATTTTTGAGCAGGAGTGATGATGTCAAAGATAGCTGAGCCAAAAAACTGCGCACATCAAGTTTCAATTTAAAAAAAGATAATAATCTGATGGGTCTCAGGCAGTAAGAATTCATTTTCCCCAGGAAATTGCCACGAACCAGCTAATTGTTGGTTGCCTCGGTTAAGTGGATGAGAAGGATAACTGGAACGAAGCCGTGGTCCCAGAGTGATCCAGTTGTCGGTAGGTAAAACCTCAGGACGGTCAACTTCCTGACGCTTTTCTCGAAAGGTACAGTCGACTTTTCCCTAACGATTGAGACTTCTTTACTTAATAGTAGTAGTTTCTCATAGCAGTCAACTTCGGGCACTTTCAGTCTCTCAATTTGGTCAGCTGCATTTTAAAAAAGATCTCTCAAACCGTTGATACAAGGGAAAACCCTTCCCTTCCTCATCCTCTCTGACTTTTCTTATTGCAGTTTCATCAGGTCTGACTAATCCAATCTGAACTTTTTGCTGCTCCTGATGGGCAGCAAATACAGAGCTGGCGGGAAGACGAGCATTCGCTGCGCTTCGTCAAACAATATGAGTACCAAGATTGGAGTGTCTGTGAACTAGGCCTTGCTGGAAGGTTGCTCCTGCCAAGCCTGCAGCAACAATTTTTGGCATCTCTCTGCTACTTCAAGACCTCATCGAATGCACCCTTTTGTAGAGCTGTAGAAAACCTCTCTGGTGGTGTTTGCTTACCTTTTTTTGTTGTATTCACCTTCAATTTACCTCAGTCTTCTCCCTTACCCTTTATTCACACCTCACAATGGCCTCCCCTAGGGCTGACCAACTGCTCTAGACGACCATGAAGGCGACAGAAGACTCTGGAGATCCCTGCTTGTTGGCAGACACAGCACCACTTGGCACTGATCCTGGCCTTTGGGGCCTGGATTGTTGTCACCTCTGCTCGGCTTAGGACATTTCGCTAATTACAAACGAGAAGTGGATGCTGCTGTGGGCATTTTGGCCAATTTGAATCAATCTTAGACTGCCAGGGGCTTAATCAAGCTTGCGTTCTACCGGGCGTTCGCGCACATCATGTGCAAACACCCAAGTCCGGGGGGTTCCAGTTCAGCGAGGAGGGAGGCAACATTTTCTTGTTCCAGAACCCTCTGGATCCCAGTTCTTTTCTCCAGCAGGCTTTGAACAGTTTTGGAGGTGTGGGGAGGGGCCTGATCCTGCTGGAAAATGTACGACCTCCTTCCCCACGGCTGGTCCCCCCCAAGCTAGGACCTTTTGGAACTAAATGTTCCAAAATGGTCTTGAACTACCGGGCTGGCAGGTTGCCCTTCATCCAGATGCAATGGCACCAAACACCATTGCTTTTTGTGGATCTTTGGTAGCACGCCCGGGGAGGGGTCTCCTCCTTGGACACAGCAATGAACTGGAGTTGCCATTGGCATCTATGCCATAGTATTTTTCATTGCTGAACACCACGATGACATCAGATGACCTTTTTCTTCATAAAATTCTGGATCTCAAGGTGATCGGTGAAGATTCTTCCTTTTCTGAGTCATTGTCAGGGTCTGCACCTGCTTTATGATAGATGAGGCCATCCCGAGGTCTTCCTTCACAGTCTCGCAGATGGCGGATGGGCTGACCCCCCTTGTCTCTGACCAAATTGCGTATGGAGAGGTTTGAGTTGATTTCCACAGCTGCCCCGGCCTCCAGGACGAACCAGGCTCTCGTCATATCCCCCATGGCCTCGTACAGCTTCTTGATAGAATGGTGCTGGGGTGGGTCTCAAACGTCTATGTGATGTCAGTTGGACAGTCACTAGTCTCTAGACACCCAACCATCATTTTACGTAGTTTAGCCTTTGTTGATGAACTCTTGCACTTGTTGTCATTCAAAGACATCATAGATACCAATTGAAAGCTCTAAATACGCTACATCTTTTATGTTGTCTCTTAACCTTTGTTTCTACGTCCTAAGGTCCGAAAAATCGCAAAAAAACAAAGTGCGCATGATGTGCGCAAACACCGTGGACTAATGGACATTGAGGATGACTTTGAGGGCGGTCGTAATAACGGCGAGTGCGATCAAAGCAACCTCTTGGGCGATTGCAAGTTACGTGCGTGGATGGCAAGTTTGGGGACGATCGTTCCAGAGGTGGGAGGACACAAACACACCTGCAAACTTAATATTTTTTTCCACTCTTCCCACCCGGCAAAGCAAAGTATTCTTTAATTTTTATTGTATGTTTGTGGTGAAAGTTGTACTACTGAAGGCCAGGGCACAACGTTGACTGCAATGGCAACAGAACAAATGAGCATGTGACTACATGGCATGGCATGAAAGGGCATAAGTAAAAGAGCATGTAAACCAAAAGAGCATGCGCACAATTGCACACAGCCTTTTCGGAGCACGTAGCAAAAAAATAAAAACAGAATGTGTAGAAATGACTTTCCGTCAAAAATTAAAAGGAATATTTTAAGTTACTCCCCAAAGAAATTGTGTCACACTCGTTCCCTCTGCCTCATGCCCCGGATCGAAGCCTTGCAGTTGCGTGTTTATGTTATTAGTGTACACTTTATTCTGCTGGGGAGGATCTTGTCCAGCACAAGCTTGAGTGAGCAGGCCAAATTGCAGTAATGCCTCTCCTTGTAGACGCCAGCTGGAGCTCCACATTGGGGTCAATTCTATCAAACACGGCTCGAAAGGCATTGTGAAAGCCTTCCTGGGCATTGTTTGCTCTTGGGATTCCCTCTTGAGTTCTGGAATGGACATGCCACATGTTGACATTGAATTGCGGCTGTTGACATGGACCCCTTCTTGGTTTTCTTTCCATGTTCTTCTCTTCAGAATCGGTATACAACTCTTTCAAGTTCTTGTCCACACCGTCGAAGAGAGCATCAAAGGCTTCTAGGACTTCCTGAGGTGCCAAGAAAGTCAGTGCTGGAAGCATTCTGACAGCTAGCCGTGCCTGTTGTTCATTGTGAAGATAGGTATTCACAAGGCCGCGGACAGATTTGGGATCTGTCCTCGGTTTCAAGCAGAGACATCATCGCACGAGACTTTTTAAGCGCTATAAAGAAGCACGAATGACATTTGCACAAGATCACCAAACACGGAACAGGGAGTGGGGAAGTCTTGGCTTCCAATATTACTGAAGCGACCCTCAGGTGCCAGACATATTTACTCAATAAGAGCTAGTGCTCAGGGAAGCATCGTGGTGTGTGTGGGTGTAGTTGTCTACTATGGCCAATTGGAGCGGCACTTTGTACCGGATGAATGCCTAGAAGAACACAGAACTTCTTCAAAATACCTACTTAGTTGAAGGAGGAAGGCGAATTTGTTGTCCAGACTGGGTGTTCCAACAAGATCAGGTGCCCATCCACACTGCCACTGTGGCCAAAGATTTCCTGGAGAGTCACCACGTACGCTTATGATGTGGCCTGCTGGTTCTCCTGACCGGACCATAGTTGCCTGGGGATGGTTGGTAGGGAGAGTTGATGAGACCGGAAGACAGAGTGAGATAGTGGCACAGCTGAGCGCTTCCTTCATGGAAAGCAACAGCCATCCAACACCTTCAGACCCTTAGTGGATACATTGACCCATATATACCCATAGACATATAGACCCATAGTGGAAATTATGCATTTTTGACGTCATACGCCTCAATAGTGGGAGTGGGAGGGACAAAGCAATAGGGAATCTGGGGGGAGGGGAAATTTGGCGATTTCAGTTGATTTTTTGCATGTTCGTATACTTGTTTACAACTTTTTTAATTTCTTTTTCCTTATTTGTTAATGAATGTTTGTTTTTCCTCATTCATTGCAGCACATATATACCCAGGGTGCCCAAGATAACTTTCATGTCCTCCTATGGCTTCAATTTGCGTCATGATCTACCCTTCTTTCGGTTTCCAAGCATTTCCTCAGGCGGGCCTGTACTTTTTTGCAACACTGTGGCTTCCTTCTCGAGGATGAAATCACTCCGGTCATCACCATACTCAATTGTCAATAAAGAAGTGAAAAAATTGTTTTCCTATAAGCTCCGTCACACTTGACCATCCCCATGTCACCTTGATGTGATCTGAGAAAGCTTTAGTTGTTTATGCGCGGCTCGAAGGTGCTGGAACAGAGTGATGGAAGTATAGACCTGCTTTTTGCTACATGCTCTTCTGGAAGGATGCGCATTTTCGCGCAGGCTCTCTCGGTTTACTTCTTCTTTGAATACAGTCCTTCCTGTACGCAATTTCCACATCTTCACATTCTGGGAGGACATTGTTGCTCCAAGTAGCGACTGTGGTGTTCGATACTTGCAGCCGCTGTCGAGACTCGAGAATGGCGGCACTTCGAGAAACCAAAGGGTCAGTCTTAGGCAATGTCTTGGAGCGTGGGGTTGCCAATTGTCCTCGGAAGGCGTGAGAACGTCGCGAGTCCTTGGGTGACGTGGTGGTCGACGTGCCGCAGTCTTGCTCTGTTTTGGTTTTCGTGGAACCTAGCAACCTCCTGCCCCGAACACGGTTTTTCTGCGTGCTTGCGCATGGCGCTGGAGGGCCCAGAGAATGAGTCCCCCCTCCGGAAATGGGGGGCCGGGGGGGGGGGGGGGGCACGGTTCCCCCAGAAAAATTTCAACCAATTTAATCAACTTCCCCACCCCCATCCAAAAAACCAAATTTGGAGGGTCTTAACCGGGTGTTGCGCGCCGGGTGGGTTAATTTTTAGGA